>Ga0209628_10001109_pt1 | contig 17059 bp, 15 predicted proteins | sample TergutCu122P4_FD_187285 | JGI IMG/M metagenome (GOLD analysis project Ga0209628, IMG submission 187285) | Cubitermes ugandensis P4 segment gut microbial communities from Kakamega Forest, Kenya - Cu122 P4 (SPAdes) (version 2) | ecosystem: Host-associated > Arthropoda: Insects > Digestive system...
GACCCCGGAGTCGCGCAGCGACAATGCGTGGGCGTGGCCCTGCGAGCCGTAACCGATGATCGCCACCTTGCGGATCTGGATGACGCTGAGGTCAACGTCGTCGTCATAAAACATTTGGGCCATTTCTATCTCCTTCGTGGATGCGGTACGGTTACGCGTTTTTGTCGAGCTTGGTCTTGTCGGTGATGGACCGGGACCCGCGCGCCAAAGCGACGGACCCGGACTGGACCAGTTCCTTGACCCCGTACGGTTCGATCATGTCGAGGAACGCGTGAATCTTACCGTACTTGCCCGTGATCTCCACGATCACCGAGTCGGCGGCCACGTCGACCACCTTCCCGCGGAACATCTCGACGATGGACAAGATGTCGCTACGAGTGGCCTCATCGGAGCGGATCTTCACCAGGATGAGTTCGCGCCGGACGGTCCGGCCCTTCTCCATCTCCGTGATCTTGATCACCTCGACGAGCTTGTTGAGCTGCTTGGTGATCTGCTCCAGAGTCCCCTCGTCCGGCGTGATCGCGACGATGGTCATGCGCGAATAGTCCGGGTGCTCCGTGGGCCCGACCGACAACGACTCGATGTTGAAGCCGCGCCGGGCGAACAGTCCGGCGATCCGGGCCAGGACACCTGGGTTGTTCTGGACCAGAACGGACAGTGTTGTGATGATATTGCTCATAGTTCTTCCTCTTCCCAAACCGGGGCCATGTCCCTGGCGTACTTGATATCGTCATTGCTCATGCCGGCCGGCACCATCGGCCAGACCAGCGAGTCCTTCTGGACGACGAACTCGACCACGACAGGCCGGTCGTTGATGGCCATGGCCTGCTTGATGACGTCGTCGACCTCGTCGCGCGTGGTGGCGCGCAGGCCCGCGCACCCCATCGCCTCCGCCAGCTTGACGAAGTCGGGGACGCGGTCGGTGTGGAGCTCGGACGCCGAGTAGCGCTCGCCGTAGAACAGCGTCTGCCACTGGCGGATCATGCCGAGAACCTGGTTGTTCATGATTGCGATCTTGATCGGGATGCCGTTCAACGCGCACGTGGTCATCTCCTGGTTGGTCATCTGGAAACAACCGTCGCCGTCGATCCCCCATACCACCTTGTCAGGACGCGCAACCTTGGCACCCATGGCGGCCGGTACGCAGTAACCCATCGTACCGAGACCGCCGGAGGTCAGCCACTGTTGCGGCTTGGTGTGGGGCAGGAAGTGGGCGCTCCACATCTGGTGCTGCCCGACGCCGGCCACGAAAATGGTGTCCGGCCCGCTGATCTCGCCGATGCGCGCAATCACCTCCTGCGGCTGGAGCACCGGATCATCCAGATCGCCGGCCCACGTCGGATACTTCTTCTCCAGCCCGCGCAGGTAGTCGACCCATTCGCTCCAGTCGGGCAGGTTGATCTCGCCCAGGTTGCGGGCCAGCTCGGTCAGCATCAGCCGGGCGTCGCCGACGATCGGCAGGTCGGCCACCTTGTTCTTCCCGATCTCCGCCGGGTCGATGTCGCAGTGGATGACCTTGGCGTTGGGCGCGAAGGTGGCCAGCTGACCGGTGACGCGGTCGTCGAACCGTACGCCGATCGCCACCAGCAGGTCGGCCTTCTGCAGCGCGCCGACCGCCGCCACCGTACCGTGCATGCCGGGCATGCCCATGTTCAGCGGGTGGGAATCGGGAACCACACCCTTCGCCATCAGGGTTGGGACAACCGGCATCGGCGCGCGTTCGATCACCGCGGCCACCGCGTCGGCGGCCTGGGAGCGGATGGTTCCGCCGCCGATGAACAGTACGGGCCGGCGGGCGGCCGCGATCATCGTCGCCGCCTCCTTCACCTGCCGGAAATGCGGCGTGGTGGTCGGCTTGTAACCGGGCAGATGTACGGGGATCGGCCACTCCCACTCGGTCTGGCCGGCAAACGCGTCCTTGGCGATGTCGATCAGTACGGGGCCGGGCCGGCCGGTCGACGCGATGTGGAACGCCTCGACCACGATCCGGGCGATGTCGTCGGCCTTCTTGATCAAGTAGTTGTGCTTGGTGATCGGCATCGTGATGCCGGTGGTGTCGGCCTCCTGGAACGCATCCGTGCCAATCGATGTCGATACCACCTGACCCGTGATGGCCACGATGGGCACCGAGTCCATGTACGCATCCGTGATGCCCGTCACGAGGTTCGTCGCCCCGGGCCCGGATGTCGCGATGCAGACACCTACCCGGCCGGACGCCACCGCGTACCCTTCCGCGGCGTGAGCCGCTCCTTGCTCATGGCGTACGAGGATGTGACGGATCGACGAGTGGTACAACGCGTCGTAGAACCCGAGCGTCACACCCCCCGGAATGCCGAAGGCAACTTCGACCCCGAGTTCCTCCAATGTTCTGACCAGAGCTTGCGCACCTGTAATCTCTGTATTCACAAGCTTCTCCTTTCTCGCTGTCCTCCAACAAAAAACCCCCGCTGCCGCTTGAGCATACGAGGGTGCGCGTACATTGCCATACGCGCTACTTAGGGTACGAGGACCTTACTGAACACGGAGCCTACTTTTCCGCAACTGTTGGCCGAATGTCAATTCTGTTCACATAGTGGACAACAACAAGGCCTGCAGGCTGTCAAGATCGTCCCCGGCGCTGGGGTTGCGCTGCAGAAGGCCGTTCATGCCGGGCCGGTCGACGAAGCGTGGAATGACGTGGACGTGGAAGTGGAACACGGCCTGGCCGGACACCTCGCCCGCGTTCGACAAGATGTTGATCCCGGCGGCCATCAATCGCTCCTTGACAAGGGTGGACACCGCGACTATCCCCCTCGAGACGTCGGTCCACACACCGGCGTCGGTCGTACCGTCGACGACGTGGCGACGCGGCACGACCAGGGTGTGCCCCCGGTGGAACGGCGCGATGTCCAAGAACGCGATGCAGGTCTCGTCCTCGTACACCCGCCGCGACGGCACCTCACCAGCCACGATCCCGCAGAATAAGCAATCTGTCATGTTGGTTTCCTTATGACGTTGAGCAAGGGTTGGTTCAGGGCCAGCTTACCCAATTGGGTCCGCAGCAGGCGATCGTAGCGCGGGATGAACGCCGTCGTACGCCCGCCCACATGCGGGGTCCACGTCACATACTTGGCGTGCCACAGCGGGTGGCCCGGCGTCAGCGGCTCCGGATCGGTCACGTCGACTGCCGCGTGAATGCGCCCGTCCTCGGCCAGCAGAGCGTCCAAGTCCAGCAACACACCACGGCCGACGTTCACGATGAGCGTCCCGTCATGCATCTTCGACAACAGGCCGGCGTCGACGAGGTGACGCGTCGACGCGTCACCGGGTACGGCCAGGAATATGACATCGGCGTCGCCGACCAGGTGCGGCAGCGCCACGGAGGAGTGAACCATGGGATCCGCCTTGGCCCGGCGCGCGACCCGGGTGACCGATGCCACCTCGAACCCCGCCAGCCGCCGCTCGATCGCGGCGCCCACATGCCCGTACCCCACTATGAGAATCCGCTTGTCCGCCAGCGAATCACCAATCTGGGGGTCGAACACGTCGCTGCGCCGGTCCATCGCGTAGTGGTCGATGCCCCGCAGGTGGGCGATGGCCAGCCCGACAGCCAGCTCGGCGGTACCGGCGTCGTGGACCCCGGCCGCGTTGCACACACCCAGGTGCCCGGGAACCAAATCGACAATGTGCTCATAACCGGCCGAGGCGAGCTGGACCCACCGCAGACGCGGCAGGGGCCAGCGCATGACGCGCTTCATCAGCTCCCGTACGGGATCGTTGGGCAAAGCCAGGAAGAACACCTCGTCCGGGCCGGGCGGCGGCTTCGTACCCGAGAAGACATCGATGTGGATGTTGGCCGGCACGGGCGCCAAACGGGCGCGCGCCTGATCCGCCGAGTCGTACGGCAACCAGACCCTCATGCCGCTTCCCGTACGGGATAGCCGGCCGCACCCAGGGCGCCCTTGACGTCGGCAATGGTCAATGTCCCATAGTGGAAGACGCTAGCGGCCAGAACGGCGTCCGCCCCGGCCCGTACCGCCTCCACGAAGTCTTCCGCCCGCCCCGCTCCGCCCGACGCGATCAGCGGCAGGGTGGTGGCCGCCCGTACCGCCCGGATCATCTCCAGATCGAACCCGGCCTGGGTGCCGTCGGCGTCCATCGAGTTGAGCAGTACCTCGCCGATCCCCCGGTCGGCCGCCTCGCGTACCCATGCCAAAGCGTCCAACCCGGCAGTACGCCGCCCGCCATGCGTGGTGACCCCAAAACCGGACGGCTGGCCGGCCTCCCGGCGCGCGTCGACCGACAAAACCAGCACTTGGTTTCCGAACCGGGCCGAGATGTCGTCGATGAGCTGGTGGTCGGCGATGGCGGCGGTATTGACGCTGACCTTGTCGGCCCCGGCCCGCAGGAGAGAGTCGACGTCGGCCACGGACCGCACACCGCCGCCGACGGTAAGCGGTACGAACACGGTCTCGGCCGTCGCCGTCACCGTCGCCAGGGTGGTGGCCCGGCCCTCGGCGGACGCCGAGATGTCAAGAAAGGTCAGTTCATCCGCGCCTTGGCCGGCGTAAGTACGGGCAAGCTCGACCGGATCACCGGCGTCGCGCAGGTGGGCGAAATTCACCCCTTTGACGACCCGGCCGGCGTCGACGTCGAGGCACGGGATAACACGAATGGCTAGAGACATGAGATCACTCTATCCGCAGTTGGCCGAAGAGCGCGCAGAAGGTTCTTCACAGATCACCCGGTGAAACGGTACGCGTACCCGCTCGAAGGCCACAGATCCTTGACCGACCCGGTGCGTCCGCCGTAGCCAGGACTCGAATAGCTGAGCGAGGCGTCCGCCTGCTTCCCGCCTCCGAGGTAGACGGAGATGTGGCCGAAACTGGTCGGTACGAGCAGGTCCCCCGGCTGCAGCTGTGAAGTTCCGTAGTACGTGAACCGCTGATACTGCCCCGGGCGGGCGTCCATGTAACCGGTCAAACTCGGTACGTAACACGAGTTGCCGCCACCGCCGAAACCCGGGTCGACCCCGGAGGACCACATGACCGTCGACACGAACAATGCACACACCCGGCCGTGCGGCAGCCAGGACGCCACACAAGGCTTGCCCTGGAACTGCTGCAATGCTTGTTGGTACGCCGCGGTCGCCGGTGTGCCGTCATCATCGCGTACGACTGAAGGCCAGGCCAGGTACCGCGCCGTGGCCGCGATCGTGGCCCCGGCGTTCGGGTTGGAGGCGGGCGGCGGGCCCGTACTGGGCGGCTGGTTCGCGGCCTGCTCGGCCGCCAGACGGGCCTGTTCCGCGGCGATCCGGGCCTGCTCCGCGGCGATCCGGGCCTGCTCCGCCGCCGCGATCTGGGCGGCGATATCCGCGCTGGCGGCCTGGGCCTGGCCGAGCCGCGCCTGGTCGTTTTGCAGGGCCTGGGCGGCCGCGTCGCGCGCGGCCTGCTCCTCGTCCAATGCGGCCGACACGTCGGCTGCCGCCTGCGCGGCCGCCTCCTGGGCGGCCCTGGCCACGGCGGTTTGGGCTTCGGCCTCCTGCTTGGCCTGTGCGGCGCGTTCGCGGGCGTCCTGGGCGGCGGTACGGGCGGCGGCGATCTGCGCCTGCTGCACCCGCAACTCATCGAGGTCGATCTGGTTCACGGCCAGGACGGTGTCGTTCCACTGCACCCGGTTGGCAAGACGGGCGGTGGAGTCCAGGTTGATCAGGGTGGCGGCGTTGACCAGGGGCGCGGAGTCCTGGACGATCGAGCGGGCGTACGCGTTGATCGCCTCCCGCTGCGCCTCGACCTTCGCCTCCGCGTCGGCCAGTTCCCGCTCGGCCTGCTGCAAGGCCTGGTCGGCTTCGTACAGGGCGACGGCCTTCTGGGCCTCCAGTTCGGTGGCGGCGTCCCACTCGGCCTGGGCGGCACCCAACCCGTTCTGGGCCTCGGCCAGCCTGGCCCGGGCGGCCCGCACGCGCGCGTCGGCGGCGTTCAGGGAAGCCTGCGAGTTGTTGACATCCGATTGGGCCTGCGCGGCGGCCGCATCAGCTTGTTGCTTCTTGTCGGACAGGTCGTCGGCCTGCGCGGGTGCAACCCCGGAAAAAGTCAGGGCAGCACACAGCAACAGGGCCACACGCCGAAACGATGTCCGTACCGCCACCAACTCACCTTCCCAGGTTCACGCCGCCCGGCGGATCTCACCGGACCGGGTACGACCCTAGTGGCGCCGCGGGGCAACAACCTAGAAATGATGACGATCGAGAAGACAATCCGCGTGAAGACTCAAGACCAAGTCGAGGTCCGGGCGGACAGGGCTCCCCATTGCGAAACCCGGAGCGTGGCTGTAGACATATGGGTGTTGCCGGGGCGACCTTCGGTGTTTCGTGCCTGCGTTTTAGCTATTGGCACCGTTGTACGACAAGAGTAGGCTGTGAGTGTTATCGGGACGATCTCTCATCGTTCCCACAACTCATAATTCATCAATCTGAGCAATGGAGAGAAGGACACAGTGATGAATACCTATCAAGAACATGTGCCGCCTGGGCGGCGCTGGGCGCCCTGGTCAGCCATGGCAACAGCCCTGTTGGCGCTCGCCGTCGGAGCCGCGCTTCTGCCCCCACCCGTGGCATCCGCCGTCATCACCCCCGACCAACAAGTCGCCATCCGGGACGAAGCCGCGAAGTACGGCCTGACGGTGAGGTTCTATTCCGGGGCCTGCGGCGGCCATTCCGCCTGCTGGACCCCCGGCCCCAACAACATCATCGATGTGAACACGGACAAGACCTACCCCACATCCACATGGCTCGACTTCGTCAGGCACGAGGCCGCACATTACCGGATCACCAACATCTGCGGGACGGTCAATCCACCCCTGGTTGACGGCTCGCACAAGCACAACGGCAACAAGAGTTACGAAGGCAACTTCGAGTTCGTCGCGGATGCGTACGCCCTCCAGTATCACGGCATGTCGTACGCCAACGCCTGGTACCTCGCCGACTCCGCGGTCACCGCGGCCGAACGGAACACCTTCATGTCCTGGGCGACACGTATCTACAACGGTGACTGCGGCCAGAAAGTGAACTGGATCGACGCGAACGGTGACGGCATCCCCGACGACTGGGGCACGTCGAAGACCAGCACCGACATGAACGGCGACGGCAAACCCGACATCGTGGGTTTCTCCAGCACCGTACGCGTGTCGTACAACAAGACCAGCTACTTCAGCGCGCCCGAATCGTGGTCGACTCCGACCTCGCTGGGTCCGAAAATGGGCAGTGGGTGGTCCACCCCTGAGTACTGGTGGACGTACGAGTATCCCCGAATCGTGGTCGACCTGAACAAGGATGGGCGCGCCGACATCGTTGCCTTCGGCAGGTTGGTCACGGAGATCTACTACACCAAGCCAGGAGGCGGCTTCAGCGTCGGGTATGTGAGCCAGTTCTCGCAGGCCCAGGGATGGCAGGCCGGCAGGCACCCGCGCATGGTCGTGGACGTCAACAATGACGGATACCCGGATATCGTGGGGTTCTTCGATGACGGAGTCTATGTGTCGCTCAACCAGGGCGGCACGGGCTTCGCGCCATCGAAAAGGTGGACCACCGACTTTGGGTATCTGTCGGCCGGTTGGCGGGTTGATATGCATCCGCGGATGCTGGTGGACGTTAACAAGGATGGTTTTCCGGATATTGTGGGTTTTGCCACTGACGGGGTCGTCGTGGCCCTGAACCAGTGTAAGGCTGGTAAAGCCCAATTCGCGCCTTACCAGTGGTGGAGATCTGGTCAATTTGGTTCTGGCACGTCAGCCGGTGGTTGGCGGGTTGATATGCATCCCCGGATGCTGGTGGACGTGAACAAGGATGGTTTCCCGGATATTGTGGGTTTTGCCGGTGATGGGGTGGTGGTGGCCCTGAACCAGTGGAATGCTGGTAAAGCCCAGTTCGCGCCTTTCCAGTGGTGGACACACGATTTCAGTTACAATGCTGCTGGGTGGCGGGTTAGTATGCATCCGCGGATGCTGGCGGACATGAACAAGGATGGCTTCCCGGATATTGTGGGTTTTGCCAGTGACGGGGTGGTGGTGGCCCTGAACCAGTGGAATGCCGGTAAAGCTCAGTTCGCGCCTTACCAGTGGTGGACACACGATTTCAGTTACAATGCTGCCGGGTGGCGGGTTAGTATGCATCCGCGGATGCTGGTGGACGTGAACAAGGATGGTTTCCCAGATATTGTGGGTTTTGCCAGTGACGGGGTGGTGGTGGCCCTGAACCAGTGGAATGCTGGTAAAGCTCAGTTCGCGCCTTACCAGTGGTGGCTGAAAGACCAGTTCGGCAGCAGCAATACAGCCGGTCAGTGGCGGGTCATGCAAAATCCGCGCATGATCGGCTAGCACTATGTTTGGGGCACGCGGTCAGCTGAAGTACGGATGGCCTCATGCTGAAGAACCCTGACGCTGCTGAAGCACACGTCAATCCGTACCTCCACTACTTGGACCATGGTATTGGCGAGGACAGGCGCGCCCGCCTCCTATTCGATCCCAAGTTCTAGCCAAATTCCGTGTAGTGGCTGTAGAGGCCGGCATGGTTGAGCATCCAGGCGCGCAGTTCCCGTACCATCTCTTCCGTACTGGGCACGTGAAAACCGAAGTCCGTGCGCGTGTTGACGAGGCTCTTGTCCGAAACGGGCGCATCATTCTCCCGGATCCGGACGGGACGGTGTCGCAGGTACGTGTTGAACAGGCCCAGGAGATCAAACTTGCTTATCGGGACGTTATTCGTCAGGTGGTACAACCCCGTCACACCCGACGTTGCCGCGGCTTCGGCCGCCTGGGCAAGCACCAGGGTTGTCACCCCTGTCCACAGCACGTTGCTATAACCATCAATCGGGCCATCTTGCTGGAGGAACCATGTCAGCAACCCGATCCCGCCCAGGCCGATGTCAGGGCCCACAATCGAGGTTCTCAGTGTCAGGTTCTTCCCATCGTTCAGTTCGCCCAACGCCTTGGACCGGCCGTAGAAGTCGTCTGCGTCTGGCCTGGCGGCCTCGGTGTACGGACCGGTGTGGCCCGAGAACACACAGTCGGTACTGATGTGGATGACACGCGTTTGCGAGTCGCTCGTAAGTTCAGCCAAGTAGTGGGGCAGGAATGCGTTAATGTACGCCGCATCGGCCTGATGCTCCGCCGCGGCCTTCGTCAATACTCCCACACAGTTGACGACCACATCGAAGGCCGAGTCAGCCAGCAGCGTGCGAAGCAAGGCTTGGTCTCGTACGTCACCGGTGATTTCTCCCGGCCGGGACCCACCGGCCCGACTGAGACCAGTGACATTGTGCCCGGCTTCTGCCAGATGCAGCGCCATCACATGGCCTGCCATCCCGGTTGTGCCAAGAACAAGAACTTTCATGATGTGCTGCCTCCATCGTTGACGGGTCGGCTCCAAGCCTACTGGACGGGTGGGGTACCGCATTGCTTGACCCGTCCTTGTTTCGCAGGTAGGAACCTCACGCAGTGCGGCATCTTGACTGGAAAGGGTTGATGTGCAACCATGGGGCGAGCCATGAAAATCTAGTAATTGATTGGGCTCATACATGCAATTCCTGCGCCGAATAAGTCCTGCCCGCTGGGGTTTCCCCGTGTGGGCCGCCGTCGTGATGATTGGTATCATTCTGTCGTCGTACGCCTGGATCGTATCATCCCCTTCCGGGAGTTCCCCCGATGAAGACTTCCACATGGTCAGCATCTGGTGCCCGGATCCGGTGGAGAAGTATTGCCCGGTCATCACGAACGCCCAGGGCAACATCGAAGTCCTGGTACCCCAGAAGGTTGCGTGGTCATCTTGTTACGCGTTCTACTGGGATGTTTCCGCCCGGTGCGTCTACGACTTGTCGAATACGGAACTGACATCGTCGGGGCGTTACAACAATGGCCTATATCCCGGAGTCTATTACCACGTTATGCACCTATTCGTGACATCGGATGTCGACCGGACTGTGCTGACCATTCGATGGGTGAACGCAGGCCTCGCATCTCTTCTGTTCGGAGCGGTCTTCTTCCTTGCACCGCTGGGGCGCAGACTTGTTGTCTACACGATGCTGGGAACCTCGGTCCCCCTTGTCACCTACTTCATCAACTCCATCAATCCGAGCGCCTGGGGAATCATGGGTGTGGTGGGAGCCTGGCTGGCCATCCACCTGGCGCTGTCGTCATCCCCGGGCTGGCGCCGGGTGTCGCTGCTGGGCGTCGGATTGTTCTCGGCGCTCATCGCGTCCGCCGCCAGATCGGACGCCGGCCTGTACCTTGGTGTGATGGCCGCGGCAATCGTCCTGTGGCACTGGCCGGAGATCCGGCGCCGGTTGCGCATCCTGGTTCCCCTGGTGGTCGTCGGCGTGATCGGTGCCACAGGCTTTCTGAGCGGACACCAGAACGAAGCCATCTCAACCGGGCTTGTTTCGTACGCCAAGGGTGGAAACCCCCTCGGCGTCCTAGCCTTCAACATATTCCACCTGCCATGGCTGTTCGCGGACTTCTGGAACTTCCGCCCCGGTTGGCTCGACACCAGCCTTCCGGCTGTCGTCAGCATTCTCGCGGCAATCGTCACGGCCGGTTTGTGTTATCACGGACTGAAGCGAGGGGGAATCATCCTGCGCCGCTACGTGGTCATGGCAGGGCTGGCGGTCGTGATCTGCGGCATTCCGCTGGCGCTTTGGCAGGCCAACCTCAGCGTCTACCCGAATGCCGTCCAGATGCGCTACCTGGCACCTCTGATGATCGTCTTGGTGAGCGCCATCCTGGCGGCGCGCGACAACTATCCGAGCCGGTTACCTCCGTTGGCCACGGCATGGTTCTACCTGTCAATCGTCATGGCAAACTCCTACGCGCTGTTCGTCACGATCCAACGGTTCGCTATCAGCCTGAAGAACCCACCGACATCGCTCAGATTGTCGCTGGGCGCGACTTGGTGGCGGGCAGGCGGTCCCGGACCCACCGCGACCTGGGCGCTGGGCAGCCTCGGATTCGCGCTCCTGGCCCTGATGGTGTTCTACGTCGGTTTTCGCCCCAAGGCTGACGCCGAACCACAACTGGATGAACCGGAATCGCAACAGGATGAACCTGCAGACGCCGCCCCGGAGGATCAACCGGCGACGGCCTGACATGACAACATTGGTTCATATGGTAGGGTGTACTCCATTCATGCGAATTGGGAAGAAGGCACCCAGGTGAGGCTCATGTGCACACTCAGGAGCGATCTGAGATGATCGGCGGCAAGCGCACCATCTTGTTCTACGTTCACTTCAACAAGTTCAACCGCGTTGAGGACTACGTCATCTACCAGCTACAGCAAATGCGGCCGGTTTTCGACACGATCATCGTGCTCTCCAACAGTCTGGTCACCCCGGAGGACGAGCAGCGTCTCCTGCAGAACGGGGACCGGTTCTTCCAACGGATGAACCACGGCTTCGACTTCGCCGCCTGGAGAGACGGATTGGAGTGGGTGGGCTGGGACGAGACGGACACGTACGACGAAGTCACCATCATGAACGACACGTGTTTCGGCCCGTTGTTCGATTTCTACCAGATTTACGAACAGATGCAGAAGCGAAACGTCGATTTCTGGGGCATGACCGCCAACATCGCCCTGGACGGCTTGGTCCTGGGCGAGGGGCGCCACGCCCGTACGGTCTTCGCTCCGGAACATCTCCAGAGCTACTATGCCACCTTCACCAAGCCCGTAGTTTCGTCCAAGACGTTCAGAGACTTCTGGGCGGGCGTGAAAGACTACGACGACGTGTTCGACGTCATCATCAACTATGAGATCGTACTGACGGATGCACTGGTGAAGGCCGGGTTCACGCACACGTCGTACCACGACGCCGTGGCGTTCTGGAACAAGCGCGTGATGAAAATGCGAGAGCTGGACACCACCGCGGTCGGCGCGGGTGACCTGACAAAGTACAATCCGGGTTACACCTGCGTGCGGCCCTTGTGGCTGCTGGAAACATCGCATGGTTATCCGTTCATCAAGACGAAGGCCATCACCATGGCGTCCGACCAGGTGGAGGACCTCCGCAAGTGGATCATCAACAACACTGATTACCCGATCAGCCTTATCGACAACTACATCTGCGGCCGGTTTTCGGACCTGATGAAGGCAAAGGACGACCAGGTCGAGGAGGTCAGAAAGTCCAGGACATACCGTCTGGGCTGGTTCTTGGCTGCTCCTTGGCGCCTATTCAAGGACATCTTCCGGTGAATTCAGCAGGGGAAAGGCAGGTTCATTCGTGAGTGCAGCCAGTGAACGGGCCGCGCGGCTGGCGCTTGAGCCGCTCCGGGACTCCGTTCCAGTTCAGGGCCTTGTCCGCGACGCCTTGGAATCGTTGCGTCGGGTGTGGGAGTACAGGGAATTGTTGGGCCTGCTCGTCCGCCGCGAGATAAAGGCGAAATACAAGAATTCCATCCTGGGAGTCATCTGGAGCCTGATCCGGCCGCTGGTCCAGCTCGGCATCTTTTACGTCATCATGGGCATGCTCATGAACATGCGGGCGGTGATTCCCCATTTCGCGATCTACGCATTTGCCGGTATTACCGTGTGGTCATTGGTGCAGGAAATCATCAACTCAGGGACCAACTCGATCCTCGCCAATTCCGGCATCGTCAAGAAAACCCAACTGCCGCGCGAACTGTTTCCGCTGGCCAGCACCGGTTCAGCCTTGTTCAATTTCTTCTTCATGCTGGTCATCCTCATTGTCGCCGTGCTGGCGACGAGCGGGCTTCTCCCGTCCATCAACTTCCTTCATTTCCCGCTGGCGCTGGCCGTCATCTTGGTGTGGGGCTTGGCCCTGGCGTTCCTGTTGTCATCGCTGAACGTCTACTTCCGAGACATCCAGTACCTGACCGAAGTCATCCTGATGATCGGCTTCTACGCGTCACCGATCATTTATCCCTGGACGCTGGTCCAAAACAGGCTTCCGCACGTTGTCGTGGAACTGTATCTGGCCAATCCCATGACGCTGGCGGTGATGGGAACACAGCGGGTTCTGTGGAATCCGGGCCCCGACGTGGTGTACCCGTACCCGTCGTTCCTGGCCTACCGCCTGCTCGCGGCCCTGGTTGTGGGCCTCATCGTACTTGTCCTCTGTCATCGCGTATTCTCACGCCTGCAGCGCGACTTCGCCCAGGAGATGTGATGGGCGTACAACTGATCAGCATCGAGGACCTGACAAAGAAATTCACGATCCGCAAACAAAAGTCGTTGAAGGACCGGTTGGTGTCCGGACGCCAGGGCAGGCTCCACGACGAGCGCTTCGTGGCATTGGACAAAGTCAACCTCAGCATTGACGCCGGCGAGTCGGTCGGCCTGGTGGGGCCGAACGGATCTGGCAAGTCAACCCTGCTGAAAATCATCGGCGGCATCCTCGCCCCAGATGGCGGCCGCGTCCGCACCAGGGGCCGCATCGCCGCCCTGCTGGAGCTTGGAGCCGGTTTCCACCCGGACCTGTCAGGGCGCGAGAACGTCTTCCTCAACGCTTCGGTGCTGGGGTTGAAACGAGCGGAGACTGCCAAGTACCTCGATGCCATCGTCGATTTCTCCGGTATCGAGGAATTCATCGATACACAGGTCAAGTTCTATTCGTCTGGGATGTACGTGCGGCTGGCTTTCGCGGTCGCCGTCCACATCGACCCGGACATCCTGCTCGTTGACGAGGTCCTGGCCGTGGGCGACGAACCATTCCAGGCGAAATGCCTGGAGAAGATCCGGGAGTTCCAAGCGGATGGGCGGACCATCGTGCTCGTCAGCCACTCGCCCGCCCAGGTGGCTGATACCTGCAACCGCGCGGTCGTCCTGAACAACGGCCAGGTCATCTCGGATTCCACAACGAACGTGTCTCTGGCCCGGCTGCGCCGTGACTACCAGAACGAGATCGACGCCCAGTTGGAGGCCGATGCCGCCGCCCGGACGACTCACCGGGCGTCAATCAAACAAGTACGCATCGCTACCGACACAAGTTCATTCAGCACGGAACAATCTCGCTTGACCCTGGGTCCGGGCGCGACACTGTTCGTACGCTGCCAGGTTGAGTTCCCAGAACCGGTGCCCGGGTGGATCTTCCACGTAAAGATCGACTCCGCTCTGGGAGGCATGATGACCGAAATCAGCTCGCGCGACAGCCTCAAGGCCGATCTGCCGGCGGAACGTTCCGTGGACCTGACACTGGAGTTGCCCAATCTCATGATGGGCGACGGTGTGTACACGGTGAGCGCATACGTGTTCGATGGGGACGCGGTGCTGTTGGACGTGGTGTCGCGCGGAGCAGTGTTCAAGATGGAAACGGCTGGTAACTCGTCCGGCCCGGTGTACTCCGATGCGCGGCTGGTCTGGCCATAGGTTCGCGATCACATGATCACCGTCCTGATGGCCACGTACAACGGCGCGGAGTTTCTCCCCGCCCAGCTTGATTCTCTGTTGGGCCAAACCCACATGCCGGACCGCATCGTGATCCACGACGACCAGTCCACCGACGGCACGCCGGCGATCCTGGAACGCTACCGGCAAGCCCACCCGGATCTGATAGAAGTAACGCTCAACCCAACAAACTCGGGAGGTTCGGCCCGCAACTTCATGTCCATGATGACGACCATCCGGGATGATTACCTGATGCTGTGCGACCAGGACGACGTGTGGCTGCCGAACAAGATCGAGGTGTCGTACGAAAGAATTCGCAAACTGGAGGCGGCGCGAGGCGACGGCCTCCCCTGCCTTGTCCACACGGACCTGACGGTGGTCGACGACGGCCTCAAAGTGATCTCCGGCTCCTTCCGGGCCAGTACGTTCGCGAACTACGACCGTACGACCCTGCGCGACCAGATCATCCAGAACACAGCCACCGGATGTACTGTCATCTACAACCGCGCCTTGGCCGATCTGATCACGACAATTCCCCAACACATGGTGATGCACGACTGGTGGATCTCCCTGATCGCCGCCGCCTTCGGCCACATCGACCATCTGGACACCCCAACGATCCTTTACCGGCAGCACCAGTCCAACCAGATCGGTGTCACCGACATGCGGACGCTGCGCTACAAGCTCAGCCGGCTGGTGAACCCGCGCCAAGTCCGCGCCGACATTGCCAAGACCTACCCTCAGGCCCGCGAGTTCCTCGACACCTTCGCGGACCGGCTCGACCCGGCCCAGACGCGTCTTCTGCAGGACTACTGCGCCATCCCGGCCAAGCGCAAGCTGGGCCGGATCACTGCCGTCACGCGGCTCGGTGTCTGGAAAACTGGCTTCTCACGCAATGTTGCGTACCTGATGTTCATCTGACAACGGCACAGATGGCCGCCCCATGCCAAAGGTTTCGTATCGTGGTGGCGAAAGCCCAGATCACGTGAACCTCCTGCTACAGTCATGTGGTAACTCAACCAGACAGTTACCTGCCACGCCATGGATGATTTCACCCTGCTGATGGCCGTGTACGCCAACGACGACGCGGCCTTTTTTCGCGCGGCCTACGACTCCGCGACCAGGCAACAGACCCGGCCACCCACGTTTGTTGTTCTCGTACGCGACGGACCCGTCGGTACGGACATCGCGGATTTTCTGACAGAGGTCGAGTCGGACCCCAAGGTCACTGTCGTACGCCTCGAAGAAAACCGCGGCCTGGCTGCGGCTCTCAACGCCGGACTTGAACGCATCACAACCGACATTGTGGCCCGGGCGGACGCCGACGACATCTGCCTTCCGCAACGGTTCGCGGTACAGATTCCCCTGGTCGGGGCAGGACTCGACATCGTCGGCAGCGCCATCGAGGAATTCACGGACGACCCGGCTGTGCCCGGTGAGGTGCGCCACGTGCGTACCACCCAGAACGACATAGTCCGCCACGCCCGCATGCAATGCCCGTTCCACCACCCCACGGTGGTGTTCCGCAAGCAAGCAGTCCTTGATGCCGGCGGCTACCCCGAGTTGCCCAACATGGAAGATTACCTATTGTGGGTACGAATGATCGCCAACGGAGCCAGGGTGGGAAACACCGACCAGGTGTTGGTACGGTACCGGGTCGGCGCGGGAGCGTTCGCCCGGCGCGGCGGGCGCAAGCTGGCCCGCTCGGAGGCGCAGCTGCAGAAGGAGTTCAGGGCGATGGGGTTCACCACTCGTTGGCAGTACGTACGCAACCGACTGCTGCGGGGGTTCGTGTACCGCCACATGCCCGCCTCCTGGCGCCAGACCGGCTACCACCTGTGGACACGCCTGCGCAGACCCCGCCAATCGACACCGCGCGCAGACCGGGAGGCCCATGCCGGACAATGAACGCGACATCGTCGTACTGATGTCGACACACAACGGTGAGCGCTTTGTGGCCGCGCAAGCCGAGAGCCTGCGGACCCAGACCCTGGCCGGCCGGATCCACCTGATCATCCGCGACGACGGGTCGACGGACTCCACCATGTCTGTCCTCGAATCCTTGGATCTGGCGCCGCTGACGGTTCAGATAATCAGCGGTACGAATCTAGGGCCCCGTGACTCCTTCGCCGCCGCGGCTGAAGCCGTACCTGACTACGCAAGAACCATCATGTTCTGCGACCAGGACGATGTCTGGCTGCCAGACAAGGCAGAAGTGGCCGCTCGGTTCATCGAAGACACGGACGAGAACATGCCAGCCCTCTACTGCGGGCGCTCCACCATCACCGACAGCCACCTGACGCCGGTCGGCATCACGGACGACGCACCCCGGGGACCCTCGTTTCGCAACTCGCTGTTCCAGAACATCGCACCGGGGCACACCATGGCGGTGAACCTCCGGCTCCTGCGACTGTTCCGGCAAACCATCAATCCGGGGGCGATCATGCACGATTGGTGGTTGTACTGCCTAGCCTCCGGGCTGGGAAGGGTGGTGTTCGACCCGGTGCCCCACGCGTACTATCGCTTGCACGGGCACAACCAGATCGGCTACCAGGCCACGCGCCTCCAGCGGGCCTGGAGCGGCCTAATGCGCCTGGTCAGCGAGGACAGATCCGTACTGACGGCACAGGCAGAAGCCCTGTCACAAGCCATCGGTTCAGATCTGAACCCCACCGACCAGGCCACACTTGCGGC
>Ga0209628_10001110_pt1 | contig 17058 bp, 10 predicted proteins | sample TergutCu122P4_FD_187285 | JGI IMG/M metagenome (GOLD analysis project Ga0209628, IMG submission 187285) | Cubitermes ugandensis P4 segment gut microbial communities from Kakamega Forest, Kenya - Cu122 P4 (SPAdes) (version 2) | ecosystem: Host-associated > Arthropoda: Insects > Digestive system...
CGGCAACACAGTTTCCGATTACAGAGAAATAGAATTGGAACGTGGCAACTCCGTATCATCAACGGTAATGTACAGCGAATTTGAAGGGAAAAAAATCAATATCATTGACACCCCCGGATTTGATGACTTTGTTGGCGAAGTCATTGCTGCATTGAAAGTTATCGAAGCAGGCGTTGTAGTGGTTAATGCACAAAACGGCGTAGAAGTAGGAACCGAAATTGCATGGAGAAATACCAGCAAGTTCGAAACACCCATCATTTTTGCCATCAACCATTTAGAACATGAAAAGTCCAATTTCGATGAAACATTGCGCCAACTTAAAGCCCAATTCGGCTCTGGTGTAACACCATGCCAATTTCCTGTAAATGTAGGACTTAGTTTCAACGCTATCATAGACCTCACTATGATGAAGATGCTCAAATATTCCGAAAACGGAGGGAAACCCGAAATTCTTGACATTCCTGCCGATTTAAAATCGAAAGCGGAAAATATGCAGTCAACCATGATAGAAGAATTAGCTGCTGCCGATGAAGAACTGATGGAACATTTCTTTGAACACGGCGCACTTACCGAAGAACAGATGGCAAAAGGAATGAAATTGGGATTGATAAACAGAACTTTCTTCCCCGTTTTTTGTATCAATGCCAAACACAATATGGGCGTATCACGTTTGATGCAATTCATCAACGCCTCCGTTCCGGCGCCAAATGATCCGATTTTACACTTCAAAAAAACCACCAAAGGAAAAGCCTTGAAATGCGACGTTAAAAATCCGCCGGTAGTATTTGTCTTCAAAACAGGAATGGAACCACACCTTGGAGAAGTTTCCTACTTTAAAGTATTCGACGGAGAAGTAGCAGAAAGCGCCGATATGTACAACTCCACCACCGATACCAAAGAACGCATCACACAACTCTTTGCCGTTTACGGGAAAAACCGTGAGAAAATGGAAAAAGCCGTTGCAGGAGACATCGGAGGAACCATTAAGTTGAAAAACTCCAAAACCAATACTACCATTACCGGCGTTAAAAATACCGAAGACATCGTAGAACCCATTGTATTCCCCGCTCCAAAAATTCTCATGGCAGTAAAAGCCAAAAACTCTACCGACGACGAAAAACTGAACGCATCCTTAGTCGCCAAATACCGTATAGACCCCACTTTTACCGTTGAACTCTCAAAAGAGTTGAAACAGATGATAGTAGGAGGACAGGGCGAATTACATCTCAATATCGTCAAATGGCAAATTGAAAACCTTGAAAAAGTAGCATACGACTATTTTGTCCCCAAAATTCCTTACCGTGAAACAATTACTAAAAAGGCAAAAGCAGTCTATCGCCATAAAAAACAATCCGGCGGCGCCGGACAGTTCGGTGAAGTACACATGATGATAGAACCATACGTGGAAGGCATGTCATGGACTAACGAATTTCCTGTCAGAGGGTCAGACGAGTATCCTTTGGAATGGGGCGGAAAATTGGTATTGAATAACTGTATCGTCGGCGGAGCCATTGATGCCCGCTTTATTCCGGCTATTCTGAAAGGAATTATGGAAAAAATGGAAGAAGGACCGTTGACCGGCTCTTATGCCCGCGATGTAGTAGTATATATCTACGACGGTAAAATGCACCCCGTTGATTCTAACGAAATGGCATTCAAATTAGCCGGACGTAACGCATTCCGCCTGTCGTTTCAAGATGCAGCGCCAAAAATTCTGGAACCTATCTATAACGTTGAAGTATTAGTTCCGGAAGATAAAATGGGCGATGTGATGACCGACTTACAAGGACGTCGTGCCGTAATCATGGGAATGGATTCCGAAGGAAACTATCAGAAAATCAAAGCTCAAGTACCATTAGCGGAAATGAACCGCTATTCTACCTCTTTGAGTTCAATAACCAGCGGACGCGCTATGTATTCATTGGAATTCGCACAATATGCACAAGTTCCGGGCGACGTACAAACCAAACTACTCGAAGAATACGCAGCACAACAAAAAGACGAAGATTAATCAGTTTTCTTGTTAAAATGCGTCCGGCGTTTCTAAAACAAGGCGATGAAGTAGCCATTGTTGCTCCCGCAGCGAGAACAGACGCTGATTTAATAGACGACGGAATTACCATCCTGCAATCGTGGGGATTGAAAGTAACACCATTACCTCATGCCTACGGCAGTTTTCATCAATATTCCGGCAGCGATTGGAATCGCATTGACGACCTTCAAGAAGCCATCAACAACCCTCACTTTAAAGCAATTATATGTACACGTGGCGGTTACGGCTGCACTCGCATTGTGGACAGAATTGATTTTTCACCGTTATTGGAATATCCAAAATGGTTGGTTGGGTTTTCCGATATTACCGTCTTACATGCCCATCTGCATCAATTACGTATCGAAAGCATCCACGGTTCTATGTTGAAAAACTTCCACCATGGAGCAGAAACAGTGAAGGCAGCGCTTTTCGGAACTTTGACAGAACATAGAATAAACTCACATCCGCTCAATCGAACCGGAAAAGCCACAGGAGTAATAGTAGGTGGCAATCTGACACTCATCAACAACATCATCGGAACACCTTCAGATATTACTACATTTAGAAAAATCCTCTTTATCGAAGACATCGGCGAAGAACTCTACCATTTAGACCGACTGATGACACAACTGAAACGAACAAAAAAATTAGAAAACCTTGCAGCCCTTATCGTAGGACAGTTTCGCAATATGAAAGACAGTAAAACAATACCTTTCGGAAAAACTGTAGAAGAAATAGTTTACGACGCAGTAAAAGAATACCGTTACCCTGTCTGTTTTAACTTTCCCGCCGGACATATTGACGATAACCGCGCATTTTATTTAGGAAGAAAATCAGAACTCATTGTTGAGTCAACCTCTTCCACGTTGTCTTTCTTATAACCAAGTTTTTTATGATGAAAAAACCGATTACATTTCTTATTATATTTTTGATATTTCTATTTGGTTTTTCACAAACAACCGATGAAAATACCGAAATGAAATGTCCCGACACCATTCCCGAATCCGAAACCACATCCATTGAAACCATTGCCGCTCATATCAACAAACATCACAAAACCGAAAAAGAAAAAATAACTGCCATCTATTGCTGGTTGGGACATAATCTTGCATACGATATAGCCAAAGCAGCCGCATTACCATCTTCAACAACAGAGTTTTATGATAAGGGAAAAAACATTCGAAACACCTTAGCAGAACGCAAAGGCGTTTGTCAGGATTATGCGGAACTGATGGAAACATTATGTGAAAAATGTGGCATCAAGGTATTTCCCGTTTATGGTATTGCAAGAGATCAGGAACGGATTGGCGAAGCACATGCATGGATTGCAGCACGAATTGAAGATAAATGGCGCATTTACGACCCGACATGGGGAGCAGGACATATTAACGACGGCGTTTTTTACCAACATTTCGATTTTAAATTTTATGACATACCTCCAAAAAATGCAATACAATCTCATCTTCCCTTCGACCCAATATGGCAACTGTTATCATATCCCGTGTCGGTAGAATCGTTTTATCATAATGATTTTCAAGAAGAACTATCTCAGCGCTACTTTAACTTTTCCGATACTATTGCGCTATTTTTAAAAAAAGACAGCGTACAACAAGTTTATGACATGATGCGCCGAATTGAAACAAGAGGCGTTTATAATCAGGCAACAGTGGATTATCTAACCTATCTGAATACCATTATTGAAAATGAGAAAGTACACTATTTCAACAAAGGCACTCTTGCTTTTAATGAGGCAGTTGCGGCATTGAACGACTATTCACAACATTTTAACCGACAATTTACACCCGAAAAAAGCCGAGAAACGATAGAAAAAATGCTGATTACAGCAGAAGCCGAAATAAAAACCGCTGTACAATGTTTTCAATCTATCAAAAATCCACCTGCCGAGATGCATCAAAACATCCTTCAACTTAATTCCAAAATCAATACCATGTTGCAACAATTAGTTGAGCATAAAAAATTCGTAGAAAAATATTTTAACACTACTCCGGCGCTAAGGAAGACACTTTTTTATCAGCGATAAACGTTGTCAAACCCTATTTCCGAATTAGTTTTAAATAAAAATAGTATTTTTGCAAATGTTATTTTAAAAAAAAGATTCATTATGCGGTATTTCAATATAGCCGGTCCGTGTAACAAAAGAGACCATTACATGATAGAAGCCTCTTCACGTCTGCAAGGAGTAGAGCAACTGATTGACATGAAACAATATTTTGTCATCCATGCAGCACGTCAAAGCGGAAAAACAACTTATTTGAAAGATTTGGCAGAACGCTTGAATGCCGATGGAAAATACCATGCAGTTTATTGTTCGTTAGAAAGTTTGCAAAGTTTTAAAAATGTAAGAGAGGGTATTCCAGAGATTGTTAAACTGTTACAAAAATTGATTTTATACACAAATATTCCGAACAAAGAAAAATTCGCAGAAAATGCTGATTACAGTTATATCAGTGGCGTATTGAATATGTCGCTGACCTTATTCTGCATGATAATTAACAAACCGTTAATCTTACTTTTCGATGAAGCCGATTGTCTTAGCGAAGATACAATGATAACTTTTTTACGGCAATTACGAGAAGGCTATAACAGCAGAAGCGACATTCCTTTTGTCCATTCCATTGCATTAGTAGGCATGAGAAATATCCGCGACTACAAAGCCAAAATTCGCCCCGATAGTGAAACATTGGGTAGCGCCAGCCCGTTTAATATTGTTACTAAAACCATGACATTAAATAACTTCACCAAAGAAGAAATCACTACGCTTTATAATCAACACACTGAAGAAACCGGGCAAATATTTGAAAATGAAGCCATTGACTTAGTTTATAAACAAACGCAAGGACAACCCTGGTTGGTCAATGCAGTTGCACGAGAAGTAATTGCAGAAATGTTACAATCAGATTATACGCAACCTGTTACAGCAAGATTAGTAGATAAAGCCATTCAAACCATCATCCTTCGTCGTGATACACATATTGACAGTCTCTTAGAGCGGCTGAAAGAAGATAGGGTACGAAAAATTATCGAACCGCTTGTTATGGGAGGAGACCAACCCATAGATCGTCTTTCAGATGATTATCAATATGTATGCGATTTAGGTTTTATAAAAAACGGTGAGAAAATTACGCCATCAAATCCCATTTACGGGGAGGTTATTGCACGTTCTTTATCCCTAAATTATCAAAACGATTTTAGTGCTGAAAAATATCCTTCCAAAACATCCCGTTACTTGCATGATGGGAACATTGATATGGATTTACTAATGTGCGATTTTCAACGATTTTGGCGTGAAAACAGCACTATTTGGAAACAGAAATATCAATATCAGGAAGCAGCTCCCCACCTGATTTTGATGGCATTTCTACAACGCATACTCAACGGCGGAGGAAACATCATCCGTGAAATGGCAGCAGGAACCGGACGTACCGACCTCTGTGTCGTCTATGAAGGGAAAAAATATCCAGTTGAACTCAAAATCAGACGCAACGATAAAACTTTACAGGAAGGAATAGAACAAACCTTGCGTTATATGGAAACTTTCGGCTGTACAGATGGCTGGCTTGCCATCTTCGATCAGCGACCCGAAATTTCATGGGACGAAAAAATATTTTTAAAAAAGGAAACAGTTGATGGGAAAACAGTAACAGTGGTAGGGCTGTAAGCAATTATGGATTAATAATTATTTTGATATATGAAATTCACAGTAAAACAAATAGCAGAATTATTACAAGGCAGCGTCGAGGGCGATGGCAATATCCTTTTAGAAAGATTTTCGAAAATCGAACAGGGCGAAGAAGGCGGATTATCCTTTTTGGCAAATCCTAAATATGCCCAATATATATACACCACTAAAGCCAGCGCTGTGCTGGTGAGCAATGACTTTGTACCGCTGCGCCCTATTGAAGCCACCCTCATTCGCGTAGCAGACCCCTATTTGGCGTTTGCACAACTGATGAACCTCTATACACAAGAAAAACGAAAAAAAACCGGCATATCAAAACTCGTATCTATTGACGACACCGCAACAATCGGTGACAATCCATACATCGGCGACTTCACCTGCATCGGCAAAAACTCCAAAATCGGCAACAATGCCATGATTTATCCGCAAGTATATATCGGTGAAAATGTAACCATCGGCGATGATGCCATTTTATATCCGGGCGTTAAAATCATGGACGACACCGTCATTGGAAATCGTTGCACATTTTTTTCAGGCTGTATTATCGGAGCCGACGGTTTCGGTTTCGCTCCGCAGGGCGACCAGGCATACATGAAAATTCCACAATTAGGGAATGTCATTATTGAAGACGACGTCAGCATAGGCGCCAATACCTGCATTGACCGCTCTACCATAGGTTCTACCATGATTCGCAAAGGAGTGAAACTCTGTAATTTCATCCAGATAGCCCATAATTGCGACATCGGAGAAAATACCGTTATGGCGGCTCAAGTCGGCATATCGGGTTCTACCAAAATAGGCAAAAACTGCGTTTTCGGAGGACAGGTCGGAGTCAACTGGCATGTTAAAATCGGCGATAACGTTCAAGTGGGCGCACAAAGCGCTATCGGAAGCCACGTCCCCGACAATGCAAGAGTACTCGGAACACCGGCTTACGATGTGAAAGACTGCATCAGAACATACGCCCTCCTTAAAAGAATACCCGAACTGTTTAACAGGGTTAAGGACTTGGAAAAAGAGAGAAATGGATAAATCGCAATTTTACTCGCTTGGTTACATCAAAAAAACCGTCAATCGAAACGGTGAAATCATCATTTTCCTTGATGTTGATGACGTAACCATCTATAAAAAGATGCGTTGTTTTTTTGTTGAAATGCCTTCGGGATTGATACCATTTTTTATCGAAAAAATTCAATTTCGCCACAACGGAGAAGCCATCGTAAAACTCGAAGGCGTTGAAGACGAAACAAAAGCCGAATCGCTGAAAGGACGCTCTTTATGGCTTCCCCTTGAACAACTTCCCACATTAACAGGCAATCGTTTTTACTACCATGAAATCATCGGCTGGCATATTTTTAACGAAAAAAACGATAACCTTGGAATCATAAAAGATGTATTAGACAACTCCACACAGCCATTATTTCAAATCATCCACCCATCCGGCAAGGAAATTTTAATTCCCATTCACGACGACATTCTAAAACATGTTGACAGAGACGACCATCGTATCGAAATCGTTGCGCCGGAAGGCTTAGTAGAACTATATCTCTCGTGATGGAAACGTTTCGTTTTAAAAAATTCTCCGTTTCACATCAAAACAGTTTTAAAATAGGTACTGATGCTGTTTTGCTTGGCGCCTTAACGCCAATAACCACCGAATTGAAACATGCATTAGACATCGGCACCGGTAGCGGAGTAATTGCGCTTATGTTACTGCAACGCGGTATCTCGTCAGTCGTAGGCATTGAAACAGACCCTGCGGCGGCTTCGGAAGCAGCGGAAAATGTAAAAAATAGCATTTGGAGCAAACAGATACAAATCCTGTGCGCAGACTTTTGCGATATATCGGTAATACATCCGTTAGGCGCTTTCGACCTTATTGTATCCAATCCACCGTTTTTCTCAAACTCACTCAAATCGCACGATAACATACGAAATGCTTCTCGCCACAGCGACAAAACCCTGCCTTTTGATATTTTGATAAAAAACGCCTCTATCTTACTCTCCGAAAAAGGACTTTTCTGCGTTATCCTTCCTGTGCTCGAAGCCGAAATTTTTGAAAAAAAGGCAGCATCTTTCAATCTTTTTCCAAAAGAAATTCATCACATCTTTTCAAAACCTCACAAACCCGAATCACGACGGATTCTTATGATGAGAAAACAATCTTTTCCACAACCATACATTAAAAAAACCATCTGCATCTATAACGAAGATGAATCTTATTCGCAAGAATATAAACAACTTACGAATGAATTTTATCTGTAAGACTTGTCATAAAAAAGAACAGTACAATTCATTTTTCTCCATTTTTTGTATTTAGAAAAGAAGAATATCAAAAAAAATCATCTTTTCCATATTGTTTTTTTTTTTTTGTATATTTGCACCAATTTAAAGAGTGGTATAAATATTTAGTTATAAACAAATAAAAAGAATCAATTATGTTCAAATTTTTATTAAAAAAGTTGCTGATAGTCATGCTGTTAGCCTTAACAATGAGTATGTTTGCCCAGGATCGTCTGTTGACGATGGGCGAAAACAACAATGTAATGAATGATGCGGTTTTACTGTCTCAAAACGACAATCAGACAACAATTCGTTTCGATGTCAATGCTGTTTCGTTGAAGGAAGTAGAAACCGATTTGGGATTTGCTTTCATTGCGTCATCCGATAAAGCGCCTTTGATGCTACAGGCAGAAAGTCCCGAATTGTTCTATCTGACGTCGTCTTTTATCATCCCCGACAGGGGTAGTTCCGAGTTGAAAATTTCTTACGGAGCGTTTCAGGATTTTGAAAATATCGAAATAGCGCCGTCGAAAGGGAGTTTTTCCCGCAACATTGACCCTGCAACCGTTCCATACAAAAAAGGCGATGTGTATCAAAAAGATGCTTTCTTTCCGGGTACATTGGCACGTTTGAGAGACCCTTTTATTATGCGGGATGTCAGAGGTCAGTCGTTGGATGTCTATCCTGTTCAATACAATCCGGTTACGAAGGTTTTAAGAGTATATTCGGAAATTACCGTTTCAGTAATTTATACCGAAAATGCAGGCATCAACGAATTTACCAACCAAAAAAGGCATAAAACCTTTGAACCACAGTTCAATGAAATGTATCAAAGGCTTTTCATTAATAATTCGGTAATACAGGGGCGAGGTTATCCTACCGGGGAAGAAGGCGAACTGTTGATTATTTGCCATACTCCATGGGTAAACGAAATGCAACCTTACGTGGATTGGAAACGCACCATCGGACGGAAAACGACCATCGTTCCTACTTCTGCCATTTCACCACTTACTGCGGCTAACTTAAAAACCTATATCGTAAACTATTACAACAATCCCGACAACAACTTGGCGTATGTACTTTTAGTGGGCGATGTTGCTCAAATACCCACACACATTATTAATGTACCAACTCCTCCTTATGGTTCAAAATCACCGGCTACAGATAATTATTTAGGACTGATTACAGGAGGCGATGCCTATTTGGAAGTGCTGATTGCAAGAATGTCTGCTGAAAGTGTTGCCCACGTTCAAACACAGGTACAACGCTCTATTTGGTATGAACGCGACCTTACCACTACAGCAACCTGGATAAAAACAGGTATGGGAATAGCAAGAAATGAAGGTTACTACGGAATCAATCACCCAAATGGACACGATGGACAAGAAAATGATTATCGCCATCAGGATAGCATCAGAGCAAGGTTGTTGAAATATGGTTATAGCCCTGTTTATCAAGATTATGACTATAACTGTCCGGGAATACCAAACACCAATGCAACCATCATGACGCAACATTTTAACGATGGCGTAAGCATGGTTAATTTCACTAATCATGGCACAATGACAAGTTGGTCTGTTGGAAATTACAATATCTCTAACGTAAATGCCCTGCAAAATGCCGGTAAACTTCCGTTCATTTATTCGGTAGCATGCAATAACGGCGAGTTTAACTCCGGTACGTGCTTCGCCGAAGCGTGGATGCGTGCCACTCAAGGCGGACAACCCACCGGAGCAGTTGCAACATTTATGGCAACTGTAAGTTTAGGCTGGCAACCGGGGATGACCGCTCAAGATGAATTTGTTGACATCTGTTTGGATACCACACATACAGCAGTAGGAGGGTTTAACTATGGCTTACCTGGTCTTAAAATGAGAACCATCGCCGGCGCTATGCTGAATGGTAGCCAGAAAATGATGATGCGTCATGGTACTACAGGTGAACCATACGCTGATTTCCTTTCGTGGCATGTTTTCGGAGACCCCACCTTAAATTTCCGTACCAAAACACCGCAAAATATGACCATTTCCCATCCGGATGTTATCTCTTTGGGAATGCAAACATTTACTGTTCAATGTGATGCAAATGGCTCCTTAGCCGCCCTTACCTATACCGATAACGGCGAAGTCATCATCTTGGGAACTGCTGTTGTTGAAAGCGGAAACGCTGTCATTGCATTCAACGAAACGCTTACTATCGGCATGAACTTGACGATTGCCGTTACCGGATTCAATAAAGTTGCTTATTTAGGAACCGTTTCGGTAGGCGAAGCGCCGGAACTTCCCGCTCCATTTAATTTAAGGTACAAAGTAGAAAAAGCCAATCATGTCATCCTCGACTGGGATGCGCCGGTCGGGAAAAGTTTACCTGTAAAAGGATATTTCGTTTATCGTGATGATGTGTTGATTACGTTGGAACCGGTAAGAGACTCCCGCACCTATACCGACATCGTCCCCGCCAATGGCGAATATAAATATGCCGTTACTGCCCTCTACGACGACTACGGAACATTGGAAAGCGACCCTTGCGAACCGGTAACAGTCCTTATTGACGGAATGTGTGTCCCTTTCGACAAAGATATCGTTGCCAAACAGGTAACCGACGAATATTCCATCCACATCACTTGGGAAGCGCCAAAATATGAAGGCATCGAATTGGCAGGTTACAACATTTACCGCGATACGGGAAAAATCAATACAGCGCTTATTACAGGATTGAATTTCACCGATATAGACTTAAAACCCGAAATTGAATATTGCTATCACGTTGAAGCAGTATATAACGACTGCGAAGAGCCGTTGAAATCGAACGAAGAATGTTTAACACTGCCGAGAATTGTATCTATCTGCGAACCATCCGGCAGTGAAACAATCCGAATATTCCCCAATCCGACGACGGGAGAATTGAGAATGGAAAATGGAGAATGGAAAATTGAAAATGTGGAAATATTTGATGTGGTGGGTAAATTGACCACCCCGTCAGGCTTCGCCTGCCACCCCTCCAAAGGAGGGGAATTATTCCCCTCCTTTGGAGGGGCAGGGGTGGTTTTTGACATCTCCCACCTCCCCACCGGCATCTATTTCCTCCGAATACAAACCGAAACCGACGTGATAACGAAAAAGATAGTAAAAAAATAAATATAAAGAAATATCTGGATTATTAATCTTATTTTTTGTTCTCAAATTTAATTTTGTATTAGATAAAATTCAGATTACGGGAGGCTGTTCGGTCATAGCAGCCTCTTTTTTTATATTAAAAAAAAGAGGAATACACCCTCTTTATAAAATCATTTTTAAACAAATTAGCAGAATAAAAATTAAAGTTTAATTTTTTTTGTCATCTACTCAAATTTCCTTTTATCATCTCTTTATAATTCGGAATACTTTCTAAGAAAATATAAGTATTCATATCCTTGTTAATAAAACAGCAAAAATGCGACAATCCGTTTGTTACAAATAGATAAGAAGCTTTTAAATCCATGTTGTATCTGGCTATTTGGTCAAATGCATTCTGTGTTATTTTTATAGATGGTGCTTTACATTCTACTATGGCTAATGGTTCGCCTAATCCGTCAAACACAATAATGTCGGCACGACGCGACAGATGCAAAGTTTGTAGCGAAACTTCCACATTCATTCTTCCTGCCGGTATTTGTCGTTCTCGAATCAGAAAATGAACTGTATGTTGTCTAACCCACTCTTCGGGTGTAAGAACTACAAACTTTTTTCGGATGATGTCGAAAATCTCCGTTCCATTATTCGTTTGTCGTACCCTAAATTTATATTGTGGGAAATCTAACTGTATTATGTCTTGCATATTATCGCACTTTTTCAAATATCAATGCTGTTAGTGTTACGTTATATATACTCAATATATTTTTCCCATTTATCTTTCTTGTTTGATATTCAACAGCAGTATCAATACGACTGAAACCTCCAAAACAAGTGTCGTCCGAATTAAGCAAAAGTTTATAAACACCACCATCCGGAACATGGAAATGGTAATCTGGGATTGAATGTGAACGATGCCAATTGAAGACAAATATTAAATCCGCGCGTTTAAATATTAGTGTTTTATTGGCTTCATCAACGTTGAGTTGAATCGGATTGTCAGCCGAAACCAACCTGAATTTCTTCGCGATTCTAATCATGGAGCGATCAAATTCAGCCAAAAACCGATATTTTAATTGTGGGTCTTTTACCAAAGACCATTGTCGGCGTGCATAGAAATAACTCCATCCGTTTTCTTTGCGTGGAAAGTCAATCCATTCGGGATGTCCGAACTCATTGCCCATAAAATTCAGATACGCTTCTCCTCCTAAGGCAATGGTTATCAGTCTTATCATCTTGTGCATTGCTATACCGTCTGCAACAATCATATTGTTATCGTCAACCTGCATGTGCCAGTACATATTGGCATCCATCAGACGGAAAGCAATGGTTTTATCACCTACTAAAGCTTGGTCATGTGATTCGCAATAGGCGATGGTTTTTGTTTGTCGGGTGCGGTTCAACAATGTGTCCCACATCTCTCCCACACTCCAGTTTTGATGGTATTTTTCGAGAAACTTAATCCAGTAATCGGGAAGTCCCATTCCTAGGCGAAAGTCAAATCCGAGACCTCCGGATGTTATCGGATATGTCATTCCGGGCATCCCACTAACATCTTCTGAAATGGAAATAGCGTTTTTGTTTATTTCGTGAATTAAAGTGTTAGCGAGTTGTAAATAGCAAAAAGCATCATTATCAACGTTATCCCAAAAGTATTCTTCGCGTGTCCATTCGTTGATGAAACCGTGATGATGATAGAGCAACGAGGTAACGCCATCGAAACGAAAACCGTCGAAATGGAACTCCTCCATCCAGTATTTTATATTAGAAAGAAGAAACCGCAATGTTTCAATCCGGCCGTAATCGAACAGACGTGAATCCCAAACTTGATGATAACCTCGCTCGCCTGCATGTAAATATCCACCTGAAGGTGAACCGTCAAATTCATTTATACCTTCATTAAAGTTTTTAACAGTATGTGAATGAACAATATCCATAATTACAGCAATTCCCATTTTATGAGTGGCTTTTATCAGTTCTTTCAGTTCTTCGGGCGTTCCGAAACGGGAAGAAGGAGCAAAAAAGTTGGAAACGTGATAGCCGAATGAACCATAATAGGGGTGTTCAGCAACTGCCATAAGTTGTAAAGCATTATATCCGGCTTTTTTAATATATGGTAAAATGACATCTTTGAACTCGGTATATGTTCCAACGCCTTCGTATTCCTGCGCCATACCTATATGACATTCATAAATAAACAGATCTTTCGCTTTTCGTAACTGCTGTTTATCAGAATCCCATGAAAAAGGAATATCCTTTGGACACCACAACTGCGCACAAAAATCTTTTGTCGTTTCATCCTGCACAACACGGGTACTGAAAACAGGAATACGCTCGTACCATCCATTGTCCCCATGAACCAACACTTTCACTTTTGAACCGTGTACAAAGCTATCTTTATATTTCTCAAACGGTAAAAATATCTCCCAAACGCCATATTCTTTACGCTCCATGCGACAATCGGTTCGATGCCAGCGATTAAAATCACCAAAGAAAAACAAATCCTTAGCCTGAGGAGCATACTCTCGATAATACCATCCATTCTCTTCTTTATCAAAATGGATTCCCAAATAACGATACCAGTCGGCAAACTGCATCAGCGAACCAAAATCTTTTTCTATGCGCCTGATTAGATTTTTATAATGAGAAAAACGTCCTGAAATAACCCCAGAAACAGGTTCTAACCATGGGTCATCAGTAATTATTTTTAATTTATGATTGTTCATCCATCATTTTTTTTTGCTATGCAAATGTACATGAAAAATCTTAATCACCTTTGATAATTTCCACTGTTCGGTTTTATTCAACTCATGTAACATCTTTCAACTCAAATAACACAAAGAAAACGTTTACTTTAAATTAAAATATTTGAAACCATCCTTTTTATCACATTTATCATTTCATTAATTTTCCTTACATTTGCGGGCTATTTATTTTATGAAAATAACATACGATGAGTTACATATCTTTTGATAAATTACAACTTCCAAACTTGGAATTTTCGCTGGCGCGCGAAATCATTCGCACCAATCGAAGCGGTTCTTATTCCTCTTCTACGGTAGTGAATTGTCATACAAGGAAATATCACGGACTTCTAATAGTCCCTGAGCCTGCTATTGACGACGACTTGCACATCCTCATCTCGGCATTGGATGTGTCGGTCGAGCAGGAGGGGAAACGGTTCAATTTAGATATTTGGCGTTATAAAGACGGCTCATATCATCCGAAAGGACATAAATATCTGCGTTCTTTCGACATGGAACGTGTGCCGATTCTTACCTATCGTGTTGGAAATATCATTCTAACACGGGAATCTGTTTTGTTGGATAACGAAGATACGGTTATAGTAAAATTCACCGTTAAAGAAGCGCCCGAATCGGTAAAGTTGATTTTTACACCGTTTTTAGCATTTCGCAACATCCACTTTTTAACCCGTGCCAACCGACAGGCAGATACCTCCTTTTCACCCGTTGAACATGGTATTTGTATCGCTCTGTATCAAGATTATACGCCTTTATACATGCAGTTTTCAAAAGAAAATGAATATCATCATCATCCCGATTGGTACTACGACATCGAATACCTCAAAGAAGTAGAACGAGGATACACCGCACAGGAAGACCTGTTGGCATCAGGAGATTTTTCCGTTACGATGAAACAGGGCGAAACCATCTTCTTTTCGGCAAGTACCAAAATACAACAACCCGATCAACTGCCGCAACTATATCAAAAACAAACCGAAAAACGAACACCCCGCGACTCTTTTGAACACTGTTTGAAAAATGCTGCGGAACAGTTTTTTAAACGACGTAATGACAAAACGATGTTAGTGTCGGGGTATCATTATTTCGGAGTAAAAAGCCGCGATACATTCCTTGCGCTACCGGGACTTACTTTGAGTAATAACAACAACCATGCTTTATGTTGCGAAATTCTCGAAGCCATGACAGAAACGATGGAGTACGGACTTTTCCCTGTTCACCCCGGCAACCGTTATACCGATTACAATGCCGTTGACGTGCCTTTACTTTTTATCAGGGCTTTTCAAAAATATTATAAAGCATGCAGCGACAAATCGGCAGCGTGGAAAAAGTTCGGACCTACGATAAAACACATCCTCGAAACCTATCGAAAAGGAACACGTTTTAATATCAAAATGCAGGACGACGGCTTGATTTACGCCGGTGAAGAGGGATGGGCGCTGACATGGATGAACGCCGTGATTGACGGAAAACCGGTTACACAGCGCAACGGATTGGCAGTGGAAGTGAACGCCTTATGGTATAATGCCGTGATTTTTGCCCTTCAAGGCGCTAAAGAAAACCGTGAAGAAGATTTTTTAAACGCTTGGCAACCCGTCGCCGATATCATTCCGAAATCTTTTGAATCGTCGTTTTGGAGTGATGAAAAAGAATATTTGGCAGATTGTGTCAATGATGGAGTTCGCGATTGGAGTATTCGTCCCAACATGATTTTTGCAGCCTCGTTGCCCCATTCGCCCATTGACGAAGAAAAAAGGATGAAAGTAGTAGAAAAAGTGAAACAGGAACTTTTGACGCCCTACGGAGTTCGCACCCTGTCGCCTACCGATTCGCGCTATTGCAACACCTTCAAAGGCAATCAGTTTCTACGCGACCAAGCCTATCACAACGGCATGGCATTTCCATTTTTATTGGAAAACTTTACCGAAGCCTATTTGCGCATCTACGGCAAAAGCGGGCTTTCGTTTATTAAACGTCTCTATCACGACTTTGAGCCGGAGTTGAAGAATCATGGTTTGGCAACCATTTCCGAAGTCTTTGAACCCGACCCGCCTTACGCCGCCGGAGGCGCTATCACGCAAGCCACCAGCGTAGCCGCCCTGTTGAGAATGAAAGAATTTATTGACCGTTATGAAAACATGTAGTACCATGAAAGTTTTAATGTTCGGATGGGAATTTCCCCCACATATTTCGGGAGGACTCGGCACTGCCTGCTACGGCTTGACAAAAGGATTGGCAAAACATGGCGCCGAAATCATCTTTGTCGTTCCAAAAGCATACGGAGACGAAGACCAGCAAGCAGTACGGATTGTTAATGCAGAAGATACCGAAATATTTGTCAATGAAGAGTTTGTTGAAGATGTTTGGAACAGAATACAATATATGGAAGCCCATTCCAACCTAATTCCATACATCACACCCGAAGAATACGAAGAAGCAATACAGATGGAAAACAAATCCCGCCGCACCTATTTGCAGGAGAAATTTCTTGGGAAATTCACATTCTCAGGCGCTTACGGCGCTTCACTTTTTGAAGAGGTGAATATGTACGGTTTGTTGGGCGGAGCGATAGCAAAACGTCATCATTTCGATGTCATCCACGCCCACGACTGGCTGACCTACTCCGCCGGAATAGCAGCGAAAGAAGCCACCGGCAAGCCGTTGATATGCCACATCCACGCCACCGAATTTGACCGTACCGGACAAAACATCAACACCATCATCTACGAATACGAAAAACGCGGTATGCAGGCAGCCGATTTGGTTATCGCCGTCAGCAATCTAACCCGTCAAACCGTGATTGACAAATACGGCATCCCGCCCGAAAAAGTAGTAACCGTACACAACGCCGTCGAACCGACCACCAAAATATTTGAAAAAGGACAACGCCATTTTAAAGAAAAAGTAGTAACATTTTTGGGACGTATCACCTTCCAAAAAGGTCCCGAATACTTTATCGAAGCGGCTGCCAAAGTGTTGAAGCACGACAAAAATGTACGTTTTGTCATGGCAGGTTCGGGCGATTTATTGAACCGTTCCATCCGGCGCGTCGCACAGTTGAAGATAGGAACAAATTTTCATTTTACCGGATTTTTAAAAGGAGCGGATGTGGATAAGATGTTGGCATTGAGCGATGTATTTGTGATGCCATCTGTTTCCGAACCGTTTGGC
>Ga0209628_10001111_pt1 | contig 17053 bp, 13 predicted proteins | sample TergutCu122P4_FD_187285 | JGI IMG/M metagenome (GOLD analysis project Ga0209628, IMG submission 187285) | Cubitermes ugandensis P4 segment gut microbial communities from Kakamega Forest, Kenya - Cu122 P4 (SPAdes) (version 2) | ecosystem: Host-associated > Arthropoda: Insects > Digestive system...
AGGCTCCAATGATGGAAACCGTAGAAGTGATGGTTGAGCAGGGCTTTCAAATGTCAACCCCATCAAAAAGTAATCCTGATCCGCTTAAAGAAAAAATAAGATAAGGGGATTCAACGAATGAAGGTACGCGGTACAAGGTACAGGATGCACGGTGTTTTTCGTGAACCATGTACCTGTACCGCGTACCTTTTTTTGCATAATTTATGGTTTAATTGTATCTTTGTGAACTTTAACAGCTTATATGTTGAAACTAAAAAACTGAAAATATAACAACAATGAAAAGTTTGAAAGCAATATTACTATTTACAACAACATTCTTATTAACAGCAAGTTTTGGCTATGCGCAAAATGCAAAGATTATCGAGCCCGAAATGATATTCGTTAAAGGCGGCACGTTTATAATGGGCTGCACTTCGGAACAGGGCGCAAATTGTTGGGAAAATAATCCTGCGCATCAAGTAACTGTCGGTGATTTTTATATTGGCAAGTATGAAGTAACGCAAGCGCAATGGAAATCTGTTATGGGTAGCAATCCTTCTTATTTCAAAGGTGATAATTTGCCGGTAGAACGAGTAGGTTGGAATGATGTTCAGAAATTTATCCGCAAACTGAATGCCTTGACCGGTAAGCAGTATCGTTTGCCAACCGAGGCCGAATGGGAATTTGCAGCGCGTGGCGGCAATAAAAGCAAGGGCTACAAATACAGTGGCAGTGATACGGTCGACGATGTAGCATGGTATCATGGTCACAGTGGCAGAAAAACAAATATTGTTGGTTCGAAACAGCCTAATGAATTAGGTCTTTACGACATGAGCGGCAATGTTTGGGAATGGTGTAGCAATTGGTATTGTCCTTACGATAGCACAGCAAAAGCTAATCCGAAAGGCCCTTCATCGGGCAGAGAGCGCGTGAATCGTGGAGGCGGTTGGTATAGCAATGCAGAAGATGCGCGTGTATCATATCGTGATGCCAATACGCCCAATAATTGCGATTATGCCATCGGTTTCCGTTTGGTCTACAGTTCAAATAAATAATAAAACCGGTTTATGAAAATTATATGCGTTGGCATGAATTATGCCGATCATAATAAAGAATTAAAACACACATTAGCCAATGAAGATCCTGTTATTTTCATGAAACCGGATTCTTCTTTATTGAAAATCGGAAATCCTTTTTTCCTGCCTGATTTTTCTTCTGAAATACATTATGAAGCCGAAATTGTAGTGAAAATTAATCGCCTCGGGAAAAATATAGCAGAAAAATTTGCACATAGATATTATGATGAAATAACTGTAGGAATTGATTTTACAGCGCGGGATTTACAAAACAAGCTAAGAAAAAACGGTATGCCGTGGGAAATATGCAAGGCTTTCGATAATTCTGCGGCCTTGGGGCAATTCGTTCCTTTGTCGGACTTGAAAGAAAATATAGATAATCTGCCTTTCAGATTGGATATAAATGGAAAAACAGTACAGGAAGGAAATACTTCTCAAATGATTTTTCGTGTGAATCGGATAATTGAATATGTCAGTCGTTTCTTTACGTTGAAAATAGGAGACTTAATATACACCGGAACACCGGCAGGAGTTGGCTCCGTCGACATAAACGACCGATTGGAAGGTTATGTTGAAGAAAAAAAACTACTCGATTTACACATAAAATGAAGTGTTCGCTATCCCCCTTTGGAGGGGGCAGGGGGAGGATACTTCTCATATTGTTGCTAAGTTTGTGAATCTCTCATTATCCTCCCCCTGCCCCCTCCAAAGGGGGATAGCTGACGCACAATAAAAAATAACTGCCATAATACAATAAAACACCCTAAAAGTCAGTTTAAATGGCTGAAAGAAGAAAATTTTTTATTGAAATGAATAAATTTAAATTAGTTGCGTTAGTTTTTTGCGTTTTTAATTTGTGCGCTGTTTACGCTCAAGAGGATTTTAGAAATACTTTCAATCCTATACTTGTGGGAGTTCCGTCTTTAACCATTGCTCCGGATGCTCGAGGTGGTGGTATGGGTGATATTGGAGGTGCTACCGATGCCGACCTTTATTCTCAGTACTGGAATCCTGCCAAATACGCTTTTGCGTATAGCAAAGCCGGAGTCGGACTATCGTATACACCTTGGTTAAGGAATTTGGTAGACGATATTTATTTGGCATATCTTGCGGGATATTATAAATTGGGAGATGATGATCGCCAAGCCATAGGAGCATCTTTGAGGTATTTTTCTCTTGGAGAAATCATGCTGCACAGTGCGGGTGGAGAACCGATAGGAGTTACCAGTCCTTATGAAATGTCGGTAGATTTAAGTTACTCGCGTAAACTTTCAGAAACATACTCAATGGCAGTGGCTTTTCGTTATATCAGGTCTGACTTGGGTACCGGCGCCAATGCAAACGAAGGAATTGTTCCCGGAAATGCTTTTGCTGCTGATATCGCAGGATATTACAGCAATTATATAATGGCCGGAAATAGCGAATGTTTATTCGGACTGGGGTTCAATATTTCTAACGTGGGAACTAAAATCTCATACGACCAAGGTTCTAACAGCAATTTTATCCCAACTAATTTGCGACTTGGTACCTCGTTTTTGTTCCCGCTCGATGATTATAATACGTTGTCGCTTAATTTGGATGTCAACAAATATTTAGTCCCTACTCGTCCTAATACGGAAGGTATGTCTGAATCTGAAAAGCAAGCAGCCATGGATGCTTACAATGATATTGGGCCGATTGAAGGAATTTTCAGGTCACTCACTGAAGCTCCGGGTGGCATGAAAGAAAAATTTCAGGAAATCATGTGGTCGTTTGGAGCAGAATATGCTTATAATCGTCAATTCTTTGTTCGTGGCGGTTATTTTTATGAAAACCCCAACAAGGGTAATCGTCAATATTTTTCTATAGGAACAGGATTTAAATTGAGTGCGTTTCAATTGGACGCTGCTTATTTGATTTCTACACTTCCTAACAATCCATTAGACCAAACGCTGCGATTCAGTTTGAGTTTTGATATGGACGGACTTAAGAATATAATGAAGTAAATGCAGAAAATAAAAGTCGGATTTGGATATGATGTTCATCGCTTTCAAGAAGGGCGTGAACTTTGGTTAGGCGGCATCCAAATTGAACATGATAAGGGGTTGCTTGGACACTCTGATGCCGATGTTTTAATTCATGCTATTTGCGATGCTTTGCTCGGTGCAGCCAATCTGCGAGATATTGGTTTTCAATTTCCTGACACATCGTCAGCATTTAAAAACATAGACAGTAAAATTTTATTAGAAAAAACAATGCGTCTCATCAAAGAAAAAGGCTATGAATTAGGCAATGTCGATGCGACAATTTGTGCAGAACAACCCAAACTTAATCCGCATATTCCGCAAATGCAATTGTGTTTGGCACGAATTATGCAGGTTAATATAGAAGACGTTTCTATCAAAGCCACAACAACCGAAAAACTTGGATTTGTCGGACGGCATGAAGGAATGTCAGCTTATGCGATAGTTTTAATAAATAAAATCAGCCAATGAGATTATTTCAGAAACATACAATTTTTTTCTTCATTCTGTTGTTTTCCAGTGGATTTCAATACAGTTATGGCGTTGAAAACGATGGCAGCAGATATGCGAAAGAATCAAAACTGAATAAGCCGGGTAAATGGGTGAAACTGAAAGTAGAAGACAATGCCATTTACAAGTTAACTTACGAAAAAATAAAAGATTATGGCGTGGATCCTGCCAAAGCCAAAGTGCTTGGTTATGGAGGTTGGATATTAGACGAAGATTTCAGAAATCCTTATACCGATGATTTACCCGAAGTTGCCTGCTGGAAAAGTGGTTCGGGAGATGAACTTAAACCGGGAGAATATTTACTTTTTTATGGAAGAGGACCGGTAAAATGGACTTACAACTCCGGTAAAAAAGAATATGTTCACGAAAACAATCCTTATGCTACTTATGGAGTATATTTTCTTACAGATGCTATCGATGGCAATCTAAAGAAAATGGGAGTGGCCGAATCTCCGGCATCTGCAAGTGTAACGTTAACTTCTTTCGAAGATTACAGATTACATGAAAAAGACGAATATGCCATGACTCAAACAGGCCGGGAACTTTTCGGAGAAAGCTTTTCCGGAAGTAATGCTACACGGACTTTCTCTTTCAGAATTCCCGGAATTTTAGATGGTAATGAAAATAATAATTCTTCATTTGTCGGCTCGTCTGTTTCATTATCTTTTGCATCGGACAAAACGACCAGTACCTCTTTAACTCTTAAAGATAATGATAGGCAGTTAATCGACGTAACGACAGGTATGTCAACCAATAAATATATAGCGGGCATTCTTACCGAAAAGACAGTTGCATGGAATACTCCGAATAAAAAAGAAGACATAAATATTCAAATTACACATCCTTGTGGCATGAAAATAGGTTATCTTAATTATATTCGATTAAATATGATTAGGAAACTGCAATATTATAATGATGCGTATACGTTTTTCCGACACAGCGAAAACTTGACTAAAGATATCCAATATAACATACAGAGTTCCAATCAAAATCTTTTGGTTTTTGATGTTGCCGGAAATTACGATACAAAGAGGGTTCAAACAACATTTTCAAACAATGTGTTGAGTTTCAAAGCGAATAGTGGTGCTGTAAGAGAATTTGTTTTGGTTGATCCGGGACAAAGTTTTCCGACTCCGCAGAAACTTAGCGATGTTGTACAGCAAAACCTGCATGGTTTTGAGCAGATAGATATGGCGATTATTTCTCCTAAATCATTTGTCGAACAGGCCGAAAGATTAGCCGAAAAACATCGTACTTCTTCAAGAAAACTTAAAGTTGTAGTGGTAACTCCTGAACAGATATACAACGAATTTTCTTCGGGTACTCCGGATGCTACTGCTTACAGAAGATTTATGAAGATGTTTTATGATAGAGGAACGGATGAAACGAATCGTCCTAAATATTTATTATTGTTTGGCGATGGAATGTTCGATAATCGTTTTTTGAGTCAAGTTTGTAGGACGTATAGTAATAAAGATAATTTTTTGCTGACATACCAAATAAAAGAATCACCTTTAAATACAGACAGCTGTTTCCCTGTTGAAGACTATTTCGGATTTTTAGATGAGAAAGAAGACGGCAAATCAATTAACAGTAAACAGCTTAAGCTGGGTATTGGTCGATTCCCGATACAAAATTTGGCAAATGCCAAAAGTTCGGTCGACAAACAGATAGGTTATATGGATAATAAAAACCTTGGTATCTGGAAAAATTCTGTTGTCTTTTTGGCCGATAACTCTACGACCAATGATGATGATAGAAAGAATCCTGAAATGCAACACATGAAACACATGGATTCACTTGCGAATGAATATATGCAAAAAAAGTATCCTGAATACATGGTAACAAAAATATATTTGGATGCTTTTAAATCTGAAATTACCGGAGGAAAATTAACGTATGATAGTTCTGCCAAAAAGAAATTAACCAAGGCGTTCAATGATGGATGTTTGGTTTTTAATTATGCCGGACACGGAGGTGGTTCAGGATTTGCTAATAATATGCTTGTGGCAGCAACCGATATTCCTCAAATGACGTTTAAAAATCTTCCCTTGTGGATTACTGCTACTTGCGATTTTGCATGGTTCGATGGTACCAGTTCAACTGCCGGAAAAAGTGTTTTTTTAAGCGAAAAAAGTGGAGGAATAGCATTGATAACTACTTCCAGGGTTGTTTATGCCGGAGAAAATTTAGGTCTAAATAGAGAATTGATAAACAATTTATTCTCTAAATCAAATGGCATTAGGCCTTCGTTGGGAGATGTATTAAAAGTGAGCAAAAATTCTCCCCGCAATGCCACTGTTAATAAACTCAAGTATTACTTATTAGGAGATCCGGCTTTGGTTTTGAATTATCCGGATTATGAAATCGAAATAGATCAGATAAACGGAAAATCGGTAAGTGAAGGCCCTTTTACTTTTAAGGCCTTGGAAAATGTCACGGTTACAGGTTTTATAAAGGATGGGGGGAGCATTGATAGAAGTTTTACCGGAGCGATTCAAGCCAATGTGTTTGATGGGATACAAACTATTCCTACCGTAACTATTAAGAATGGTCAATGCAAATATTTTACAGATTATCCGATTAAAGTAGCCTCGACTTATGGCAAGTTTGATGAAAATGGTCGATTCGAATTTACTTTTCCTGTGATGAGAGATATATCGGATATAGAAAGTCTTGGGAAAATGAATTTATATGCCTACAGCGTTGATCCGGACGGTAAAATAAAAGAGGCTAACGGTTCTTTTATGAATTATTATATACAAGGTACAGACGAAAGTGCTGATTTAACCGATACTGTCGGCCCTGTAATTAAGTATATGTATCTGAATGATTCAACATTCAAATCCGGAGACGTTGTCAATGAAACACCTTATTTTGTGGCTAAAGTAACAGATGAAAAATATGGAATCAATATATCCGGTGCAGGGAATGGTCATGGAATTCAAATTGTGATAAATAATTCTCGCGGCAAAACTTATCCGTTAGACGGCTTTTATAAGCCTTCGCAAAGTGAAAAAAATACAGGAACAATTGCCTTCCCGATTCCGGAATTAGAAGAAGGTGAGCATACATTGAGATTTCAGGTTTGGAACACAATGAATAATGTTACCATTGAAACCTTGCAATTTTCTGTTGAGAAAGGGCTTAGACCTCGTGTGTTCGACTTGATGGCAAATCCGAATCCTGCGAAAATCGGCTCTCCCGAAAAAACAAAATTTGTGTTTACTCATGATAGGCCGGAAACTCTTCTCAATGTTAAAATATCCGTGTTTGATATATCCGGTCGTGCGGTATGGGTACACGAAGAATCGGATGTTTCCGATCACACTTACACAGTAGATTGGGATTTGACATCAAATACCGGAGGCAATGTTCAGCCCGGAGTATACCTTTATAGTGCTACTGTTAAAACTCGGGGAGGCGCTGAAACTACAAAAGCTAAAAAACTAATTGTTTTGGGACAATAATAGTCTCAAAACAATTAGTTTTTAACTCAATCAAACTCTTAAAAATAGCTGGTTCCGTCCCAACAATGAGTGCACAAATCCTCTTTGGGCAATCCGATAGCGTCTACTAAATTTTCTAAAGTATTGAACTTTAGCGTTGTGATGTTGAGTTGCTCCCGGATTTTTTCCACCATTTCTTTATATTGAGGAGAATCGGATTTGCTATAAAGTTCTAAATTCTTATCGTCGACTCCTTCTAATTCTTTGATAATTCTTCGGGCGATTAATTCCAAATCTGATTTGGATGCCGTGAAATTAAGGAAAAGGCAAGGATACAACAATGGCGGACAAGCAATTCGCATGTGAACTTCTTTCACTCCATACCGGTAAAGAATGTCTACATGATCGTGTAGTTGTGTGCCGCGGACAATAGAATCGTCGCAAAAAATGACTCTGTTTCCTTTCAGCAGCGTTTTGTTAGGAATAAGTTTCATTTTTGCTACCAAATCTCTTTGTTCTTGAGTGGGAGGCGTAAAGCTGCGAGGCCATGTCGGAGTATACTTGATAACAGCGCGATGATATGGAACGCCTTTTCCTTCTGCATAGCCCAAAGCGTGGCCGACTCCGGAATCCGGAATTCCGGAAACAAAATCAACTTCTTCCAAATCGTCCTTTTTCGCCATGGAACAACCACCTTTGTAACGAACGGCATCCACATTAATACCTTCGTAATCCGAAACGGGGTAACCATAGTATACCCACAAGAAAGAGCAAATTTGTTTCTTTTTGTTAGGCTTTCGCAGTTGCGTATAACCGTCGGCCGTGAGATTTACAATTTCTCCCGGCCCAAGGTTATAGCAGATTTCATAACCCAGATTGGGAAATCCGCAAGGCTCATTAGATACAGCCATTGCGTCTTCTTTTTGTCCCAAAACAACCGGAAGTCTTCCCAGTTTATCGCGGGCAACGATTATCCCCATTTCTGTAAGCAAAAGCATCGTGCACGAACCTTGTATTTTATTGAATACATTTTCGATGCCATCGATAAAATTATCTCCTTCGGTTATTAATAATGCAATTAATTCTGTTTGATTGGTTTTCCCGGAACTCATTTCGGTAAAATGTTTTCCATGCGCTAACAATTCTTGTTCTAATATGTCGAGATTGTTAATTTTTGCGATGGTAACGAGTGCAAATTTACCTATGTGTGAATTCATGACAATGGGTTGCGGATCGGTATCACTGATGACACCAATTCCCGATTTCCCTTTGAATTTTCCCAGATCGGATTCAAATTTTCCTCTGAAATAAGAATTTTCAAGATTGTGGATAGACCGTTTTAATCCATCGTCGCTCCATGTTACAAGTCCTCCACGTTTTGTTCCCATGTGAGAATTGTAGTCTGTCCCATAAAAAAGGTCGTTAATGCACTCTTTTTTTGAGATTGTTCCAAAAAAACCACCCATATAATTTAGTTGAAAGTGGAAAGTTGAAAGTTGAAAGTGATTTTAATTTTCCATTTTCAACTTTCAACTTTCCACTAATTAAGCTTGCTCGATTTGTAATGTTTTCGTTGGCTGATCACAAACTTCGGTTGGTCCGAAATATTGAATAGGACCCGGATAAACGTAATCTGTGTTGATTGCCCAATTGTTTCGTTTAGAATCAAAAACTTTAAATGGGGCACCATCTAATTTTACCAACGCTTTTTGAATAACCGGTTTCATTTCTCCGTGACGACGTTCCATATTCATCATCATTGTGATGGGCACACCTCCTGCAATCCATTCCGAAGCCGGAGCAGTTGTGTTGCGAACAGAAGACATATATCCGGTTTTTCCTGCACCGATAAGGCCGGCAGCAGTATATCCCAAAGAATAACAATAATCGGCATCGTAGTTTGAAGGTGCTGCGCAGCGGCCTTCATATCCGAAGAAGTGAACTTGCGTGGCAAATTTTCCAACGAATTTACCTTTTTTTGTCCATTCTTTCAGACGTTTTCCAACCATTTCGGCCAACAGCTTTTCTGTTTCGATTAAAGATACTTGAACATTGCCGTGAGGATCGCGATCGAGAGTTAATTGACGTGCAACAGCTTCCGGAAGACTGGCATAAATAGCTGAATTTTCAGGAGAAAGTTTGCTGGTAATATATTCTCTTTGTGCTGAACGTTTAATTATTTTAAATTCTTCTTCGTGATGAGCCAAATAATCACTTAATTCTGCGATAAGCTTTTTCATGGCAGGAATAAATTCGATTAATCCTTCTGGAATCAATACTGTTCCGTAGTTGTTTCCGTTTTCTGCTCTTTTGGCTACAATTTCTGCAATATAATTAATTACATCGTCTAACGATTGGTTTTGAGCCTCGACTTCTTCCGAAATAATACAAATGTTGGGTTGTACTTGTAATGCACATTCTAATGCGATGTGAGAGGCAGAACGTCCCATTAATTTGATGAAGTGCCAATATTTGCGAGATGAATTACAGTCGCGTTGAATATTGCCGATAACTTCGGAATATACTTTACAAGCTGTATCAAATCCGAATGAAGTCTCGATCATTTCGTTTTTCAAGTCTCCGTCGATAGTTTTCGGACAACCGATTACTTGCACACCTGCATTAATGGATTTGTAATACTCGGCTAATACACAAGCATTTGTGTTTGAATCATCACCGCCGATAATTACTAAAGCCGAAATGTTTAGTTCTTTCAAGATTTCTAATCCTTTATCGAATTGGGCTTTGCTTTCTAATTTTGTCCGCCCTGAACCTATGATATCAAAACCACCGGTATTGCGATATTCATCAATGATTTCAGCGGTTAACTCCATGTATCTGTGTTCTACCAATCCTTCCGGACCTAAGATAAATCCATATAGACGGCTGTCTTTGTGAAGGTCTTTAATCCCGTCGAAAATTCCGGCAATCACGTTATGTCCACCGGGTGCTTGTCCTCCGGATAGGATAACGCCAACATTGACCGGTTTTTCTCCCATCGGTTTGTCGCTTGGAATAAACTTGATAATGGGCATACCGTATGTATTCGGGAAAAGCCTTTTTATTTCTTCTTGATCAGAAACTGATTGCGTCGGAGCACCCTCTTCTGTAGTCACATTTCCTTTTAATGTTTTAGGAACTTTTGGCTGATAAGCAGCACGGGCGATTTGCAAAGCGCTTTTAGTCATAAATTGAGAATATTTGAATTTTAAAAATTTGGGTTTTCATTTAAGGCTGCAAATTTCGCAATTTTTTTTGACAAACGCAATTTTAAAATAGAAAAGGGCACCGATTTGATGCCCTTAAAAACTACTGAAAAAATTCTTTTTTCTGTGTTACCTTAATTGCTCATTTTTAAGTAAAATAAATATCTCCAACTGATTCATTTTTCTTCTTTTTTTGTTTTTTTGCTCGGCAGTTTCTTTCTTTTCAGCAATTTCCATTTGCTCGGCGGTTTTTTTCTTTTCAGCAATTTCCATTTGCTCGGCAACTTCTTTTTTCTCAGTAGTTTCTTTCTCAATAATTACTTTGTTTTCATCAGCTGAATGCGCATTTACACAGGATAAAGACATGATCATGCAGACCAATAAAACACGCGACCAAATTTTGATTTTTGTTTTCATAAAAAAATAAATTAAAAATTCATTGCGAAAATAAATCATATATTTGACAATGGTGTGTTAACAAGGATTTTATTTTTGTTAACAAGCTGAAATGTAATTTGCTTGTTTTTAATGCGTTACGTGTTTCTGTTTTTGCAAAATTGTTTACAAGAAGAAAAGTATAGGATACACTAAATATATTAAACAAGAAAAATATTGTTTTTAACAAAGAAGAATGACAAACGATTATAACTTGCTTATATATTCTATAAAATCTTTGTAAGTTTCGAGTCCCATTTTTTTCCTGAGTCGAACCTTATTGACTCTGACCGAGCTGTATTCATACGATAAAAAAAGCCCGGCTTCTTCAGAGTTAAAATCTGCTTTAATTAAGCAACAATGTTGCAACTCTTTTTCTGTTAAAGAAGGGAAATTTTGTCTGAGTTTAGAAATAAAGTTGGGGTATAACTCATCAAATATAGGATATAAATTATTCCAGTCTAAGGTGTCGGATATATTTTCGCCGAAAATTTTGTAATATTGTTTGACAAATTCGTTATCGTTTGTGTCGATGCGAGATTTCATTAAGGCAACTTTTTTAGTCACCTCCAATTTTTCAATCAGTAATTCCTTTAATTTATTCTCTTTTTCATTTTTTGATTCTAACATTTCCTCTAAAAGCAATAACTCTTGATGTTTTTTTAACGATTCGGATTTGTGTTTTTTATTTTTTTGAATAAAAAATGTGACTATGAATGGGATTAAAAAAATTACAAACAAACAAATAAAAAAGAAATATAGCCGTTGTATAATAAGTTCATTCTTCTCATTTTCCAGTTTTTCAGTGTCATATTTTTTTTGAATTTCTAAAAGTTTTTGTGAAATGGCATCTGCATATATCAAATGTTGATATTCTAAACAATCTCTTAAATCAAACATAGCAGATTTATAGTCTTCTTTCATGGAATTAATTCGATATGACATTTTTTTGTAAAGATATTTTTCGTTTGATTCGAGTTCTTTATCTACAAAAGATATTTTTTCAAGATAGAGATTTGCAGAATCAAGTTTATTTAATGATAAATATATTTCAGAAAGCAAAATATAATCATTGAAAGTGTCAGCAGAGTTATACTCCATTTCTATCGCATTTTTAATATATATTTTTGCTTTCTGAAATAACTTTGCTTTATAAAAACTTACAGAAATAGCTTGATAGGTATGATAAATTTCAGCTTGATTTTTTTCTTTTTTGGCATATTCTAATGAATTGTGATAGTTGATTAAAGCACTGTCAATAGATGTAGTCAAAAGAAATACATCTCCAATTCTTTTATACATAGAGCCAACGTAATGGTTGTTCTTGATTTTGGAAAAACATCCTAACCCTTTTTTATAATTATCAATAGCATCTTTAAAATTGAATTGTTCTTTATATAGGTTTCCTAAATCATGATAAATTAAACCTAACAAGTTTAAGTCTGTTGTTTTTTCTGCATAATCTTTAGCGAAACAGCAATGTTTTATAGCTAATTCTATTTGATCTTGAGACTGATAAATCCTATTTTGATAGAAATGAGCATAAGCTGCCTGTTCATAAAGTTTTGCCTTGGTGAAATAATCAATAGAAGTGGTCAATGATGTTTCATCTGATAGGTCTTGAGCCGTTTTGTCTTTGACTTCGACTGTTAAAAGGAGGTAAGTTGCGTATTGTTTTTTATTCAGGTTCTCCGGTGTTTTAATGTTTTCTAATAAAATTAAAGCACTGTCAGGATTTGATTTTTTTAACCTTTCGGCTTTTGCCAACAGTTGAGAGTCATAGTATCTGCTTTGACACGAAAATAAATTTGCCAATAAAGTCAAGACAAAGAGTAATGAAATGGTTTTTTTCATAAAAACATTTTTTGTTTGGTTTCCTGTTTGGATAAAAGTAAAAAAATGAGGGTAACTTTTGATTACCCTCAATGATTTACGATATTATAACGCTTGCTCTTTAACTAAATATTCTGCTATTTGTACGGCATTTAAAGCGGCTCCTTTTTTTATTTGGTCTCCTACACACCAAAAAGAAATTCCATTCGGATTGGATATGTCTTTGCGGATTCGCCCTACAAAAACAGGATCTTTTGTGGCGACAAATAAAGGCATCGGATATACTTTATTGGCAGGATCGTCTTGGACAATAATGCCGTCGGCTTTTTCAAATGCGGCACGCGCTTCTTCAACAGAAATAGGTCTTTCAGTTTCTACCCAAATGGCTTCCGAGTGGGCGCGAAGGGCTGGAACACGTACACACATAGCGCTTACTTCAACGTCGGAATGCATGATTTTACGTGTTTCGTGATACATTTTCAATTCTTCTTTGGTATATCCGTTATCTGTAAATGCGTCTATCTGGGGAATTAAATTATATGCCAATTGATACGCGAATTTTTCGATAGTGGGCTTTTCTCCGTTAACGATTTGCCTGTATTGTTCGATCAACTCGTCCATGGCAGCGGCTCCCGCACCCGAAGCAGCTTGATAGGTAGCTACATGCACACGTTTGATATGTGAAAGTTTTTCGATAGCTTTTAAAGCTACAACCATTTGAATAGTTGTACAGTTCGGATTGGCGATAATTCCTCTCGGTCTGTCTTTAGCATCTTCGGCATTGACTTCGGGAACTACCAGAGGAACATCATTATCCATCCTGAATGCGCTGGAATTGTCGATCATTACAGCTCCGTGCTTTGTAATTGTTTCGGCAAATTCCTTGGATGTCCCTGCTCCGGCAGAGGTAAATGCGATATTAATATCCTTGAAATCGTCATTGTGTTTTAATTCCTTAACTGTAATTTGTTTACCTTTATAGGTATACACGTTTCCGGCACTTCTGGCCGAACCAAAAAGAACTAATTCATCCATCGGGAAATTTCTTTCCTCAAGTACACGTAAGAACTCTTGTCCTACTGCACCACTTACTCCAACAATTGCTACTTTCATTTTTAAAAATTAATTTATTTTTTTGCATTTTTCAAATAAATACTATCTTTGCCCACGGAAATGGCCAAATCCAAGCAGTTCATTTGGGCTGCAAAATTAACAATTTTAATTTATTAATCAAAACAAGTTGATGTTTATGAGACTTTTAATTTGTGCGATGCTTTTTATAGCATCTTTTTTCTGCGCTGCAAACGCGCATTTTTCCGAGAGTTTTTCTGATGGTAATTTTATTCAAGATCCGACTTGGACGGGTGATGTGAATAAATTCTTGATTGCAACTGATTATCAATTGCAATTGAATGATAAAAGTGCGGATAAAATAGGTCCGGCAGGTTTATCTACTCCATCAACCAGAGTCAGAAATACTTCTTGGGAGTTTTGGGTGAAAATGGATTTTAATCCTACTGTTTCTAATTATTCAAAGGTTTATTTGTGTAGTGATGACATTGATCTGAAAACCGGCATCAAAGGTTTTTTCGTTCGATTGGGTCATACGAATAAGAATGTCGCCTTGTTATCGGAAGACGGGACGAAAACAAATGTCTTGATACAAGGCGCATTAAAACGTTTGGATTTAGCTAAGGTTGCCGTTAAAATCAAAGTAACGCTTGATAAAAAAGGCGTTTTCTCTCTTTATTCCAAGTTGGATAATGAAAGCAATTTTGTGCTGGAAGGTTCGAAACAAGTAACCGATTTTCCCGACTGTAATTATTTTGGAGTGGTTTGCGTATACACGAAAACCCGCAATGAGCATTTCATATTCGACGATTTTGTTGTAAAGCGAATAGAAGAAGATGATACGCTGCCGGAAGACCCTCAAGTTGATGTTCCGGTATTTGGAGACGTTATTTTTAGCGAAATCATGGCTAAACCAACAGGCAATACTCCGGAATATGTTGAGTTTTACAATTGTTCTGAAAAGACGTTCTCATTGAAAAACTGGCAGTTTTATTATGGAGAAAAACCGTATTCCATGCCTGATGCGGAAATAAAACCGAAGGAATATTTTGTTGTGTGCAAGCCGGCGGCAGTAAGTTATTTCTCCAACGATGTGAAAGCCATAGGAATTACTTCTTTTCCGGTTTTGGCAAATACAGGAAAATTACTTCGTTTAGATGACAACAAGGGAAATTTGGTGCATTGGTTTGAATATTCCGAGAAAATGTATGGCGATGATGAGAAAAAAACGAAAGGAGGGTGGTCTTTGGAATGTTTGGATCTTTCGAATAAAAGCAACATGGCGTCTAACTGGCTGGGTTCTTCTGTGGAAGGCGGTACTCCGGGAAAAATCAATTCTGTTCGACGAGTCAATCCTGATACGGAAAAAGCCAATATTGTTTTGGTCAGAAAGATAGAACCGGACACTTTTGTTGTGAAATTTTCTAAGCCGTTGAAATTAAGTCCTCTATTAGATAAAAAATCGTATCATTTGAGCAAAACTAATTATGAAGTCGATTATTTATCTGCCAATTATCCTCAAGGTACGGAAGTGAAATTGTCATTGAATCAAATGCCTCCGAAGGGTCAAATTCTTGATTTATCTTTCCCCGGACTGCGTGATTTATCGGGATTCCCTTTGTCTGAAGGGCAGACGGTTACTATTGGCTCCGGATACCAGCCCGATGCGTCGGATGTTATTTTTAATGAGTTACTTCCTAATCCTTTTGCTGATGGCAATGAGTATATCGAATTGTATAACCGTTCGGATAAAGTGATTGATTTGTCGTATCTAAGCGTTGCGAGTCGTAAAAATACGGATGGAACCTTAAATAAGGCATATCCCTTGGCATCTTCTCTTTATTTGTTTTATCCGAAACAGTATTTGCTGATAACTAAAGATTTGGAAAAAGTTGTCAATTTTTATACCTGTCCGGCCGATATTTCTGTGGTGGAATTACCTGTTATGCCTTCATTAACAAATACTTCTGGAACGGTAGTGTTGATAAATAATCAAACGGATGCTATTGTAGATGAATTTGCATACAATGATAAAATGCACGATTCTTCCATCGGAAACAAAAAAGGAGTTGCATTGGAAAGGATTGATTTTCACGCACCTACTAATGATGCTACCAACTGGACATCCGCCTCTTCTTTGGCCGGTTATGGTACTCCCGGTTATAAAAATTCTCAGCATAAGGGTAGTACAGGTTTAGAAAAAGCACAACAAGAAGTTAGTGTTGTGTATATTAATTCTGATGAATATCGAATTAATTATCGTTTCTTGTCGCATGGGAATCGTTGTAATATTATGATTTTCGATGTCATGGGGAAATTAGTTAAAAACTTGGCAAACAATGAATTGTTGGGTGCGGAAGGTTCCATTGAATGGAACGGTAAAAATGATTCAGGGCAAAAACTTCAGCAAGGCATTTATTTTATCCGTATGGATGTCGTTTCTACTAATGGAGAAACTGCGAAATATGGATTGAAGTGTGTTGTGAAAGATTAGAAATCTAAAGAACAAAGAGCAAAGATTTTGGCCATTGTCTTTGCTCTTTGTTTGATAAAATTCTAAAATTCAAAATAAAAAATGAAAATAATATTGCAAATCAAAATAAAAGTATTACCTTTGTGAAATAAATAAAGTATGAAAATAGTATCGCATAGAAAATTAAGAGAGTTTTATGAAACGAAAGGGCATGCAGATTCGCACATAGCAATAGAGTGGTGGTACGATATTGTAGAAAAAGCCGAATGGAAAAACTTGTCCGATATTAAGGTTGATTTTCCTACAACTGATTATGTTGGCAATCAGCATTATGTTTTCAATATCAAAGGGAACAGATACAGATTGGTAGTCGTAATTAAATTTACAATCAGTTATGTTTATATCCGTTTCGTAGGAACTCATGCAGAGTATGATAAAATAGATTGTTCCACAATTTAAAAAGAAAAAGTTATGAATACAATTACAAAAGTGCAATATGAATTTGCATTAGAAAGAATCGAACAACTCCTGCTTGTAGTTGATGATAATATGCCGGCTAATGCTAAGCAAGCTGTCGAATTATCTATTATGTCGGATATTGTAATTGCCTACGAAAAAGAACATTATCCGATTTCAAAGCCGATTGTTGCAGAGTTAATAGAATTTTATCTGAAAGAAAATGAAATGACACAAAAACAACTTGCCAGTGAAATAGGGGTGAGTCCTTCGCGTATAAATGATTATGTTTCAGGGCGTTCGGAGCCAACTTTGAAAAATGCCGGATTGTTATGCCAAGTATTGAATATACCTCCATCAGCTATGCTTGGGGTTTAATTTTATTTCTTACTTGAATTATGCCAGTTCGCTTAACTCCAACCAGCGCATTGTTTTGGTGTCGATTTCTTCAATCAATATTTTGATCAGATTTGATTTTTCGAGCAATTCATCCGAAGATAATTTTCCGGAAGAAAGTTCCTGTTCAATTACATTTTTCTTGTTTTCCAAGGTTGGGATTTCG
>Ga0209628_10001112_pt1 | contig 17053 bp, 13 predicted proteins | sample TergutCu122P4_FD_187285 | JGI IMG/M metagenome (GOLD analysis project Ga0209628, IMG submission 187285) | Cubitermes ugandensis P4 segment gut microbial communities from Kakamega Forest, Kenya - Cu122 P4 (SPAdes) (version 2) | ecosystem: Host-associated > Arthropoda: Insects > Digestive system...
TACCGCTTACACCCTTCCTCTAATATTCATGCCTATAAAGCGAGGTGCACATCATATTTCAGGTTGTAATTTGAGTAGCACAATTTATTATGCATGCTACCCTAACAGACACAGTATCATAGGTGGAAGTCTGATTCATGTGACCTGTATCTTTGCTCTGTGGTGCTATTCTGTTATATGATGTGGCTACACATATGAATATGAGACATGCGTAGCCATGTCACCACCATTCACAGATGTGTCAACACTAATCGCACCAGGTGTTATCTTTCATTTCTTTGCTATTACTGCTTCGTTTACCATTAGTTCACTTGCAAGATAATGTGAATGCTGTTAAGACCCCCTGCATCTGCAAATGGTGGAAATGAATACAACAAAATACCTGCAATCATCTAATGCTTGTAAAAGAACTGAAGATTTTAAGAGATGCAGAACAAATTCAGAATTCTGCCATAACTGAAATGTTTGAAATGAATGAAAATTGTAGTTGAGATTGGAGAAGAAATACACTCTAGGACTGCTAAGTTGTAACTCGTAGGGTGAGGAATTAGGTCAAAGAGGAGGAAAAGTAAACCAGGAGTATGGTTCACTGCCTGTTTGAATATCTGGTGAGTCAATGAAAAATCCCATTCCCTAATATATTGGCTGAAATAAAAGAGATGTTTGTAGTGTGGAGACAATGCTTTTTAACTGACAGCTGATCCACGCTGTCCTGCCAGGCAGACAGCCCACCTCCATACTATCCACAGAACTTAAATACCTTCCAAGTATACATCACTTTCTCCGAATCCGAATTCATCAGCATGATTCTGGAGGGAAAAGATTCTATTTCCACAGGAAGAACAATTGTTTTCTTCATTTGGTCTGGGCACTGCAGAGTTGAAGAATCTACAGCACTTGCTGCCTGTCTGTATCATTTCTTCAGCAACCTCCTACCTGAATCTTTCTTTATGAAATTTGTTACTATACTGGCTGTTCAATAACCATAATGTTCCTTAACATGCTCAGTAAGTTTTTCACTATCCACATTTCATATAGAAAATGTATTGAATAGTTTAAACAACAGGAGGAAAACAGAGTACAACCAGCTATGTACTGTCATGTCATGTCATGTAGTTGTTCACACTATCCGGCAACAACATGGAGTGACAGACACAGCCAAGCAAAAGATTTTATTCCAGTTCCAATGACATGTAGGCATGTAGGTGATGTAGATGGTGTGGTATACCACACCATCTACATCAGTGTTTCTCAATCGCCGGGCCGCAGCCCGGTACCAGGCACCGGCATCAATTATACCGGGCCGCGAGAGGCTCTCCTGGAATTTGTCATTTTAGTTTTCTAAGCATTTTTCATGAATAAATATTTTATAGTGGCAATATTGTGAGGGGAATAATATTCTTGAATGTGTCGAAAAGCTCAGACCCAGAATGCATAAATAACATCTGTGTAGCAGATGTCAGTGATCGGGATTTCATTAGTCCGATTGATAACTAATTTAAATGTAATTTTATACACATTTGTCAACATGCCACACTGTGTACATAAGTGTACTAATATTCTTTATGATTATGCCATAATTTATTATTAATACTTTTGTTAGTTTAATGTATGAACTCAAAAAAAATTGGAAAGGTATTTACGAGTAAATTAGTTAGGACAGGGCCCTCGTCTTATAAAAAAAGAATTTGCCAGGCCGCAGTCTCACAAAGGTTGAGATACACTGATCAACATCACCTACACACCGGATTAAAACTCACTGCATCACTGCATCAAACATCACTAGACTAGACAATTTTAACTCCCAAGATTTTAATCATTACCCATTTTAACCTATATTTATATTACTTATATAATTTTTACTGAAATTATACCAATTTTTAATTGTTATGGCGTGACGGTGACACAGCTTATCACATTTGTACCTTTGTATTCTTGTAATAATAGCATCACCTTTAAGATGGCCACAATAACAGGCAAAACATGTTCATAAGAACACTGTGAATAAAATACATTATGGACATTGAAGTGAATTTTGTTGGTTATTTATATATTATGGATCTGAATAATGTAAGGAATATGGAACATATTAAAATAAACAGAAAACTTACTTTTTTTGTATCTTTCTTGCATTTCCTTGCAGTCCTTTGAATTCTTCACCTTCCTTCAATTCAAAGAACCTGGGCAGGCCAACTTCCTTTTGTTCTTCTGCTTTTCTTCGCTCCATCTCTTCTTGACGCAGCAGGCGATGTTGATGCTTCACTTCTTTAGTCCACTGTTGGTCATCATCTGAACTGGTGTCTGATTCAGAGAGGCTTTCACCATTCTCAGAACCACCCTGGAAGTACTTAACAGTTAACTTCAAACATAATATTATAAACAAATCCAATCAAAGGTCTTCCTCTGTAGTCTATTTCCTTTAACACAAAACAGAAGACTTACAATATCTTCATGCTGTCCGTAAACTGACCGTCACAGAAGGTGGTATGATTTTACAACATTAGAGGCCACCTGAACATTTACTGAGCCATCAGAACAGCTGGATCTATGGGAAGAGGTTGTAAGGAAGCCAACTGGCTGCACAGCAGGGTCAAGGCCAAGCTTTGGTGTTAAAATATTTCACATTTCTTTAAGTTATCAAGTAAAATCACAGTAACTGACTGCCACTGATCAAAGAAAAGAGATAAATGCTGATTTATACCATTACTTTAATATCATCAAAGAGAAAGCTACCTTAACAAACCAGAACTAGGACACAATGTTATAAAGCAACTGAATCCAAGCCTCTAAAACAAGAAACAATTCACACTTAAAACAACACTACATGACATTTACATACCTCCACTTCTTCAAACTGTTGGTGTATAAGTTTCTTCTTCAACTCTTTCTTGCGACTCTTGTCAAGTCGAGAGACAACAGGGTTTAGCAGCCTGTATGACGTAAAATACAATGTGTCATTAGCTAAAGAGGTTCATACTGACAGAACGTCACTGCAGTCATGTTTCCACCTCACAAATGAATGAATAGATAGTGTAGATAGCAAACAATGCATATATCAACATTAAAATCCACAAGTTTAAATACTAACCTGTATTCTTCTGCATTTTTGTCCACTTCAAAGTCTGGATTCTCAAACAAAGCCTTGAACCGATCATCCTTCAATAGATTGGTACCACTTTTATTTTTCTTCTTCTTCTTCTCTTTTTGTTCTTCATCAATCAGTTTCAAAGCCAAGTCCTTATTGACTTTTGGTAAAGTCTACAACAGAATGAAGTGCAACTTGTGTAAGGAATTTCATATTCCCTGCATGTGTTACAATAATAACTGAGGTGATAATTAACTAAGAGTACAAAATCTGTTTGAACACTCCAGTGCCTGATTATGCACCAACATAAGCAGACAAAATGCACAAATAATAAGCAAATAATACCTCCCCTGTCAAAGACCATGTCCTAAGCTGTCCAGAGATAACCTCTATTTGAGCCATTCAAATCATTCAAAAAATACCAAACCCATAAAACCCACAGACAAAGTTGGTTGATGCTACAACAGTACCTTTAACCTTTTAAAGCCTACTGGTTATGTGATGCACCAACAAGTTGAACATTCAACACCTGTACGCTCTGCCCACACCGTATTGATGTGTTTTGTATTTATCTGAGAACAAACAGTGACTTGTGCCACTTACACCATAAACTGATTGATTTTTATAACCAAGTTGAAAAGTGTTTACTGCGCGGTACGAACTGGGTCTTATAAATAAAGAAGTTTGCGCTTCGTCTTTAAAGGGTTAATCATGTCTCAGTGATGACAGCTGTCATGGGAAGCCTGAAAGGAATTCAGAGTTTGCTAACACTACTGCAGTTCAACTTATCTTATTTCAAAAGAGACTTTCAGTGCCAAGCCAAAGCTTCTAAGCAGGGGTTGCAACTTATAAAAACATTTTTCAACATACAAATGTCTTGCAATATTGCCAATTTCTTGTTGAATAAAGCATAGTGAAACTCTCTCAAGATGCTTTTTGAAAAAACTCCAAAAAACCACTCATTGAGTGAGACAATCTCTCAAAAGTTATAATGTGAAAACTTCTATTATTTTGAAAACCATGACATATTTATGCTGAGCATGTGTAATATACAACAGTCTCAACACATTCTCACCTGCCTCTGACTGTCAAAGCATTTTATCAGTAACCTTTCTCATAGGAAGGTTTTGTTCTTTAGTGTTTTTGATGCAAGGATCATTCAGAACACCATCCACCTTATAATATTATGTTCAGCTTTTCAGATATTGAGAGTGGCTTGCTTTTTGTGCCCCTTCTTGATGTGGACATGGCCAAGGTATTTTATAAAATTAACTATAAAAATTTAATAACAAATTTAATTCAACTTTCAACTCAATTCATTGAAGCATTCAGTTCACTATTAGCACTGACATTTAACAACTGCAACAAGTTCCAGATTAAAAACCATGCTGCTCCATTGCGTAATTTTTCCCCACACTCTACAGGAATATGTCCACAGATTATGATGTTCAAGTATTCAACAACACATGTTAAACACAGACTGTAATAATGACTTGCTAACACATAGGTTTTCCATAAAAAGTATTAGCCATTTTGATCATGTTTTCAATAATTAATCAATTTACAGGACAAAAACTTACAGTTTTCCCATACATGCTGTCCATCTGACACACATGACTCACAATGCATGACCGAGTGCCTGTCACACTTACAAAGACAAAAAAGTTTTACACCCATGAGCATGATTAAAGACAGACACCATGTAAGTTCTGGAATGTTCAAAAAGATCTTGAAAAGAAGGAACTGTTAATGGCACCACTTGCTTTCAGCCTTATGTCAGTAACATCTGACCACTATGCACAAACAGAATAAACACGAGCAGACTTCTACGTGTAGTTAATTGCCACAAAACTTATAGCTTCATTCTTAGTTATCTACTCTTCTTTTGTGCAAGTGATACAAACTGCTGGAAGTGGTACATGCTTTCTCATCTTGTACATGACTTAAGCAACATTCAATAAACTACATGACATATATGTATTAAATATAAATTTCAATTTCAGAAATACATTGTACCTTTAAGGGTCCAAGTGAAATGAACTTAATATTATACATCTTCTGTGCAACGAGTATTATGCAGGTAAAATTTATTCCAACTTATTCTACACTTCATACCATACACAAGTAACTTGTTGCCTCTGGTGTTCTGTTGAATGTATCCTAATACAATTCCACATTTCTGATTAAAAAATAAGTACTTTCTACTTCAAAGACACAATCACATGTGCGAAGTCCTGTTAACAAAGGCTTTTACTACAAAACCTCAACAATGTAAGTATGTTTTCATGCCTAAGCACCATGTCATGGACACATACAGGAGAACTGAAATGAAGTTGCACGCATTTCTAACCTCAGCATGTGACAAAAGGACAGCTTCACAATGCAACCACTTCATTCTTAAGAAGATAAGAACAACTGGTACTCAGTACACAGGAGACTGCAAGGTCTGGACAGGGATACAAGGAAAGAATCCCTTTGCCAGCTATGCTTTAAAAACTGCTGTTCTCACACACAGCCATTAATCAACTGGCTCAGCAGCAGTATGACACGCTACATTAAGTTAAAAAAACTGTAATCATGAAAGCAGCATGTCATATTTATGTGTCAAAGAATAAAAAATACTGTGATTAAACCTTTATGTCTGAATGGGAAAATACTGTCCAAGGAATTAAACACCCTCTAACGGCTGAATGGGAAAACAATGTCCGCACAACACCAAGTCCTGTTTAAAATTTTCTGCATTTATAATTACACATCTCTTTTTCACAGTATTTGACTAAAAGGCTTGTATAGGCTAAAAGATTGTGTGAAGTTTAATTGTAGTCAAAATTATCAATAATAAAATTTAATTTTTCTTACTAACAGTCTTACAATTTTTCCAGAATTCATGAATTATTTATACTTGTCTACAGGTGGTTCTTCCACTCCCCCCCCTCCATATCAGCAAGGTGAAGCATATACCACACATATATATGTTCCTATATGTTCCTTTCTGTCCTTCATGAAGCCTTTTCTGTTAAATCCACACCCCATTCACCCCGATTATTTCATCAAGAAGATGCTACTGACAAATACCAATTCAGTCATTTCAATGCTAGTATTTACTGACATTTGTGTGTTACACTTTTCAATTTTAGAGGCAGATGATCCTCAGAAATGCAGTTTGATGTGATACACCTCGAAACATGAGGTGGCACACAACCTTATGTAGCATTCTCGACACTTGAATATTGTTCTTGTTTCTTTGTTTTTGGTGGAACACACACAGCACTGAATTGTCTTACATTGCATAAGCCAGTGTCTGTTGTGGCATGTGTCAAGTTGGCTCATGGATGGAACTTGTCTTCCTTGTCTTGCAGTCAAAACGCTAAGTGGGAAAGGGTCTTTATAGATATGACATGGCTCTGTTTGTTGTAACCCACTCGGACCCCATGTAAACCTGTGGACTACAGGTACAGTAGGTCGACAGTTTGTATTTTCAGTCTACTGTGTGAAGTTAGTGCCAGTAATATCATCTGTGTCACTGTTACTCTGAGCAGAAATGTCTTAGTCTTCCGATAAATTCACATCAGAGTCTGATTCTAATACCAGTTCCATGACATCTTAGTCTGTAAAATTTTCTCCTTATAGCCATACTGCTAAATGCACTGTGACACAATTCAGCACACAACAAACCAAGCAACTTCCAACTGTGTGATTCAAGTGTCAACAACGCCTGGCGTGTCGAATGTTACTGCTCTAAGAGGGAACAGACTGAAATGTTCAATTGAAGATAAACATAAATATGAACCTACAGTTCACAAAAGTCATGAAGAAATCTCTACAGCAGAATGAAGTATATTTGCCTCTGTCCCTTACTGCACTAACCAGAGAAATAAACATCCATATTCTTTCCTTTCCTCTCCCACTGACTGCATATGAACTCATTCGCCACAGCACATAGATAAGACAGCACCATCACGAAACCTGAACATCATTATAAGAATTAAGCTTGAACAACATCTGAGGATATATGAAGACATGTACAGTCAGCTCCAAATTTAACAGCAGAGTCTCAACATACAGCAGAAGCTATTTGAAAGAAATAAATCCATAAAATGAAAATTACAGCAAGAGATAAACAAAATATATATGACTCTCAATGACGCTTCATAAAAATAGGTGGATTTTCTTTCAACTAGCAGAATGAGTAGATGGATTCATTCTTAAGGGTGTCCTTTTTATTTGAACAAATTAACTTTAAAAATGTATGAAATACAACAGATGATATCAACAAGTGCAAAAATGGGCATTTAAATGAAAAGTACCCCAGCTGTCAGTAGCTACTTTGGGATTCAAATCTCTCGCATGTTAAAGTTTAAAAGCGCTGAAGATATGTGCTGGTGGTTTTTTTCTGGTAATAACTTACTGTACTTGGAAGACAAGATTAATTTAAGATCAAAATACAGGATTACAGTCCCCTTTTCCCTGGATATATCCTCTTTTCTGACATGAAAATTTACATCCAGGCATGATTCTCTTATATTTGCTGATATTTCTGGGTTTTTGTCTGTTTGTTGTTTCTGAACAATGATAGGTTCACCAGTCTGCAAGCACACCAGAAGTCAACTAAATATTTTAAAAACAGCAAAAAACAGCAAATGCCACTCAGAATTGTTGAAGATTTCACTGGTCTTCTTTGCCATTCCCACTCATGATACAAATGAAGAATGAGTTTTCTCACTGATGCAAGCCAGGTGGACAAAGAATAGGAACATACTGAATGTTGAATCAATCAGAGGGCTCTTATTTCCACAGTAAAATTTCAAACAAACCTAATGTACAAATTTCCATACCCTCATGAACAGCAGTGTACAACTTAGGACTCGTGATGAGTCTTGGTCTCAATAATACAATGTAGAAATTTCTTTAATGGGGATCCTACACAGAACACATTGTGTGTATACTGCACACAAATCTGAAGGGTTTTCGTTTTTATTTTTAAGTATTTTCTTGGAAATGACAATGCTGATTTCATTTCATAAAATTTTGAATATTTATATACCCTGTTTTCTAACTTCCTTCTTTCTTTGCTGGTATGTCCTCTTTTTACATATGATAAATGGTGAATTTCCTCTTTTCTTGTGATGGATATATAGCAACCCTAATACAATGTCAAGTTTTGAATAGATTTCCAATTAATCCCCTCTCCTGCATTTCCTCACCTGCACTTTCACTCGGTTTGTTCTGTCCTCTTCAATTTTTTCCCTCACTTTCTTCCTTTTGTATTCTTCAAATGCAAATGGTTCTGCTACAGACTTTGCTTTCCTGTACAGTCGTATATCCACGAAGAATCCGTGCATGTAGGCTCGCAGGAGATTTGTTCCTGAAACAGTAAATTATTAATCACTGCACATACATCACATTAACATAAATTACCACAACAAGGGACCAAGAAATACACTCTCCTACCCCCACACACTCACACATGATGCAAGGTCAACAGTCAGTACATATTTAGCCTTAGCAAAATGAACTAAAATGTAGTCAACAAATGATTTCAGAATGTTAAATTCACACTATAGAGCTTAATTCCCACTCTCAATCTTAAATTTTTGAAGTCTCTTTATTTCTGGACAAATTAACTGCATTTTGTATGTTTCTGACTACAGGATACAATAATCCTTTCCAAACAGCTAATTCAATTTACAAAATTTGTATAGCCGACTAAATGTTCTGGCCTTATCAGGCCACTTTCAAGACATCCACCAGGTACTAGTTCTTACAATTGTAAAGACCTTCAATATAACTTTATGAGTTACGTACTTTCCTTAAAAAACAAACAATTTATGATATTATGGATATGCTAGTTCTAATCACTGCAGACATCTTGTCCATATATTCCAGCAACATTAGTTGTAAAACTGTACACACAAAGATTTAAGTTACAATAATATTTATAACATAATTGTTTAGAAAGTTCATAAGCATGTTTTATGAAATAATGTTTCTTATAATATGAGATGTGTGTGTGTGTGTGCGTGCGTGGGCACGTGTGCATGCACGCCTATTATACAATTATTTGTAGACTTCAGTAATACAAAACCAGCTGTAGCTAAAATGCTGATCAGTTTCTCATTTGATGATTCCTGAACAGTGTTCTGAAGTTCCATTTTCATTCTCCTGTTTTTGTAGACCAAGGGTGACTACTACTACTACTGCAAATTAATAAGCCTGACTCCAGTATGTGTGTGTTAAATTTGGAAAAAATGTATCAAGGGTCATGTGGTGGTTTACTTATGATTCCTCACCAATGTGTGCATGGGCTTTGATTGCCAGTTCTGTACTAAAAGGTCAGTGTCTCTTATCTGGCTATCTCATACAGTATGCTATGACATAAAAGACTGGACTAAGAACTAGGCAACATTTATCATAGATTAAATGACTAATTCTGCTGCTACATATGTATGGAACTTCTTTGTGGTATCTATATATTTACCCTTCTGACCCCTTAAGATAATAAACACAGTCCCTCTCAGGCTGACATAAGAATGAGTTTGACCCAATATGTATTCTGCAAATTTTGGCCCAATGAGAGAGAGAGACTTGATGTTAATACTACAGCTTTAAGACAGAAACCTCATGGAAGATGGGTGGCTACAGCAAGATGGGGAACCTACACATTTTGATCCCCTTGTGCATGTCAACTTGAAAGAATATTTTCTGGGTTGCTGGATTGGCTGTGGCTCACCAAAATGTCCTGTACCATTATCCTGGCTATCACACAGTCCTCACCTTACCACACCAAACAACACTTCATGGGGCAATATCAAGGAGCAAGTGGTTGTTAACCACTATGGCAATGAGGAGATTACCAGGCTGTGGAACCGGCTGTTACCATTCCAATATTAATACTTCAGAGCATGTCACAAAAGACATGGCAGTGCATCGGAATATGTTTGGAACACAACGATACACAAACAAATGTACCTGATGTACAGTAACTTCCTCACCACTACATTTGTCATCTTCATAATCAAAATATTAAGAAATAATTGCTTGGGACGAAAGTAAAAAAATGGATCAAAGAATAAACCTCATTGTCATGTTTCCCTTATAAAGTTTTCCCCATTGTGAAGCTTTTTCACTGGTCCATTAAAAAAAGATTTGATACAAGAAAAACTGCACTGAAAGGAACAATCCAAGAAGCAAAAATGCCTCCTCTTTCCAAGATAAATTTGTGTCAATCATTTGTATTATGGTAATTTATTTAACATTCCTGGATTATGTCATCCCATCCTGATGCAAAAGTACACAAAACTCTCTTAAGCTAACTCACAGCATCAACAGAAATCCTCAATACCTACCCCTCCATATATCTGACTTGAAACAGGCTGGACTTCTCCAACTGACCATGTGAGAAAGGAGGAAGTTTGTGTTAGGAGCCTAACAGGAAGAAGTCTACAGACAATCTCAGACTTATGGAAATTCAGTTTACTGAATTTGACTTACACAATGTTAGGGGAGGAAAAAAGAAAGAAAGAAAAAAAAAATGAAATAATAATATTGTTGAAATACTGGCTGAATGAAAGCAAAATAATAAAACAACGTAGAAGAATACTAGTGGGTAATAAAACAGGCAACAGAGCAGTCATGCTTCCACCATTCAGGTTCCAGTGTTGGGACTTCAACTGTAATCCCTCGTATATAAATACAGTATAATTGACCATAGGTATGCTCAATTCTGAATTGTGCAAAATTCAACTTGTGCCACACCTTCCAGGACACAACTTGTACATAAAATAATCAGTGTCCATAATGCTATTTGTTTATGAGGTGACAATGGTTAATAAGATGCTAGTGCCTCTGCCATATCTCAGCCACATATGTTTAAATTTTCCATATATTGAGGGTGATTGTGTAATTTACTGACCAAACCAGGACACTTTGACTGGCATAATAGTTTCATTATATTGATGAACCTACAATATTGGTCTATTCAAAAACAATTTTAAAAAATACAATTCCTTTGAAAAAATAAAATAGACATGCATGTGTGTACAGTACAGCAAAATAAGTCTTGATATTAATTTACCTGAACATTAAAAATAACATCAGCAGAATAATTATTCTTGGTACATATTCACATAATGGGGCGCGTGGTGGCGTAGTGGTTAAGGCACTATGCTACAAACCGGCAGGTCGCGGATTCGATTCCCAATGGTGTCATTGCAATTTTTCAGTGCCATAATCCTTCAGGTAACACTATGGCCCTGGGGTCGACCCAGCCTCTAACAGAAATGACCCGGTGTATTTCCTGGGGGTAAAGGTGGCCGGTGTGTAAGGCTGTCAACCTTACCACCATCCTGTGCCGTTGTCATGAAATCTGGAAACCTTAACTTCCTGGAACCCTCTAGGCCACTCCAGGCCTGTAACAGGACTGCTTTACCTTTACCTTTACATATTCATATATTAGTTTCTTACCTGTAACTGTCCCTAATACTGTGTCACAAGTATTTTTCTCAAGAATGTATTTTTTTCAATATGATCTTATTATTTAGATATGATGACACCTTCAACCGACTCTTCTCTCTAGACCATATTATTTTTAATACAGAAAATATTCTCTCTACAGATGTGAACCAGTAAGCTCAAAGAAAATTTTGCTAAATGGAAGATATTCTAAATTCTAATTTTTTTGTATTGAAATATGTGAATATTTCAGCCCTTATACTTCCACAAGTACTGTCTTTTTGCCTCCATTTAGAGCATCCTTCTTCAACAAATATTTTTACAAGACAAACCTCATCAAATGAGTAGTCTCTATTTCTGATTCTTTTACACATTTTGCAAAATTCTGATACTGCAAAATAATAGGCCTTCTCAATTTCATTCCATTCTGATACAGAATATAAATTTATCCAATTAAAAATAGGAGCACCATTGAAAGATTCTTCCCAGAAGTTCAAATACTCCAAAGCACAATTAAAGAATTTCAAATTTAAATCTTGTACACAGTGTGAGTTCTCATCGTTTAATTTGTTCTGGCCCTCCACCCCTTTTGTTGGGATAAATCTGTCTTCCTGTTTGCAAGTTTGGTTTTCAATAACTGTAATTTGATAAAAGCTTAAAAAGCTGAAGTTTTTTGGTGCTACACACATTCATACTGTGATGAAAGATTTCCAATGGATTTTGAATATAATAAAACAAAAATTCAGGGGACTCATTAAAAAAAATCAACATCATTTTAGGATGCAGGCTGATTTACAAAATAGTTCTTGAAGGGCTCAAAAATTTCTAAAATCTGACTAATGATGGTCAGCAAAGAGAAAGGCACATACTGCCATGCTGAAGTATTTTTTTTTTATATTCAACATCAGATTCGTCACAAAAATTTCGAAGTTAGGTTACACTGTGTATATACAAAAACATCTGAAAAATTTTGATAACAACAGCTTCCACTTTGATTGGTAGATTATCATAGCTTGTTTGGATGCAATTATGAATTATGTGTGCACCACAACCAATTCGAAGCACATTTCTGCTCCACAGGTTTCTTAATATAGTAAAAACATTGTTTTACCATGAAGCTGTGTTACAACAAAATTTGTATTCATACTATCATTGCAAAACAGACAATGTTATCTTCAACATTGAACTTCTTAACTGTATTTACATCAGCATTCACAATAATGTCAGATGTTTCATCTTCAATGAATAAACTTTCAAAAGCTTTACTTTGATTCCATGGACTGGATGAAAATAATGAACCCTAATTTGAATTAATTTAACTGATTTTCCATTTGAAACATCTGATGACACTGATATAAAACTGGCATCATTTAACTCTTTGTGAAGTTCCTCTTCTGCCAATGGAACCAACACATTAACAGCTACTGTTTCACTTTGTGTATATGCATGAGAAACTTGGAATCCAAAATGCAGGAAATTAATTTAGAAGAACAGTCACTTAACTTAAATGAACAGTCATGATTCACAGGGTGATATGTTAGCACACCTTCTGCTGCACATGTTAAATCATCATCTTCGGGCACAGTTGTGTTAAAATAACTTTTAACTTTTGAAATAGATGCTGATGCTTCTTCAGCAGATTTGTGTTTTCTGGTTTTCGTGTGGTCAGTGATATGACTACAGCCTCCATGGTGAATGGTAAATGTCGACGAACTATACCAGGTACATGTTCATCATAAACTTTCTTGAAAAACAGAAATTCAGTATTTGGTTTTTTATTTAACAGTCACTTTCATTTTTTTTCCAGCTCACTGCTGACATAAGGGTTTATTGCAAAATAAAAAGTGCTGCCAAACAATAAAATAAACAGTTGCAGATTTACACCATACAGTAAATGACAAAACCACTACAGCAAGACTGTTCAGTCTGCTCTCTAAATGCTCTATGGCAGGACTGCAGCCTGCATTTCCCATACATATTTCACATAAACCATCTATAATTTCCAACATTTCTCACTGATCTTGCCAACTGGCTGGTGCACCAAGTGGCCAGCAGGGGCAGCAGCATCAAATACTTCTCCCATTACTACCATCGAAGACTGGAAGGAGTTAGGAGAACTGTTCACTGCACATGCATTTCACACGATACTAGATGAGACCATGGCAGAAACAAGAAGTACAAAATGGAAGTTTACCAAACCCATCCCAGCTTGTTTTAATAGAAACATTAATAAAAATGCTTCATTAAAAAATGAAAAATCGGGGACAAATGCCAAACCAGATGTGAAGCTGGGACAACAGGCACAAACTGGGACTGCCCCAGGCAAACTGGGGCATATGGTCACCCTACATATGGTCTACAACTTTTTACACAGTGCTGAAATGAGAAGAAGTCATACCCATGAGATGATCCAATCCCAAATCTTGCAATTCTTTCCTTGTTACAAACTTGTAATCATCATACAGAGTGTCCATGTGTTTCTCCTCCAGTTCTTCTGTAAGACTGTCTAGAAAGCTGCACCACTTGGGTGCTGGACCCAGGCTCTGCAATCATTTACACAACAAAACAAAATGAATCAAAGTAAAACAACATTACCACCATCCATGCATGTAAAATACGAGATGTTTATTCCACTATCCTTCACAGAGAGGTGCATTCATGTAACCACTGCAGCCATGGAAAAGCAATAAATATTACACATTTTGAATGTGTGTTTATAGCTTTACTCTTAAAGCATGCAAAGCACATGCCTCAAATTATGTCACCTGCAGCCTGTCTGGCTGTAGCGTATTTTTCCACATTATCTCATAAATGGCACAATTTAAAGAAAAAAAAGTTATTGAACATAAAATATGTGTTTTGATTTGTTCTACAACTTTTGTCTGAAACATTTCTCATTCCAAGAAGAATTCAACACGATACCATCATTAAATGTAAACAGCCCCATATGTAAATTACCCATTATTTACTGTGGTCCATATTCCATATAAACATGCCGAATATACAGTACTTCATCCAACAATTTGCACAATCAGTAATAAATAATCACTTGTCCATTATATGATGTCCCTCCCACATGTTTCAGCCTCTACAAGGCCATCATCCACATACACAAACTTTTTGACAACCACACCTAGTGGCACAAACACAGTAGTAGTACAGTAGTCCACCATGAATAGAAAAGAATAGAATAGAATAGTATTTGGGTTCAAGCCCTTCTGGGCCCAATGCACCTAGGCCTTAAGACAGGCCCTCTGTGCCCCATGTTCTGTACTAAGATAAAGGAGCCCTGTTCCTTTAGCAAAGTTCCAGATGGCCCCCACCCCTAGCATCCTGATGTCCTCCAGGTGCAAAAAGAAGGAACCCAGATACATATGCCTGAGTGAGGCTAAGGCCTCACACTCACCCAAAATATGTACTGAGGTTTCCTCCTCAGTGCCACAGTTCCTACAGATGGGGTTATTATTTAGCCCCACTACATGTAGGTGTCTTCTCAAGGTGTTATGTCCGGTGAGCAGACCAATAACAGCCCTGGATTGTGTCCTACTGAAGGACAATAATCGGGCCCCTGTAGCCAGATTAGGGCCAGAGATTAATTTCTGAGCCTGCCTCTGTGTATCGCAGGGACCACGCCACAATGCCAGATGCTGTCTCTCCATCCAGCGTTTCATCTTTTTTCTTATGTTTTGCCTAGAGACCTCCAAAAAAGTCTCAGGCCCAATAAACTGCTGACCAGAAATGCTCCTTGCAAGCTTGTCAGCGATTTCATTTCCTTTTACTCCGGCAAGGCCAGGGACCCAGTATAGCCTCATGGCATGCCAGGTAGAGATATCATTCAATGCCTGCTGGCACTGTCACACCAAGGGAGATGTTTTGACAGCCTGAAGTGCTTTCAGAGCCACCTGACTATCAGAGCAAATACTGACATATTTCTCTGACCGATCCTGAGTTTCAGTTTCATGAACACAGCCTAATATCGCATATACCTCAGCCTGAAAGACTGTGGCATGTTTACCTAGAGGGATACTGAGCCCTCTATTCACAGACTGCCCATAGACCTCCGCCCCGGTCCCCTCCACAGTCCTGGACCCATCTGCAAACCAGACGAGCCCTTTAACCATAGGAGGAGTCCCGGGGCTTCTGGTCCATTTCTCTCTGGCTAGTATACAAGTAGTGACCCTATATTTGGGTTCTAGATTAAAGACCGGCTTCATAATGTTGACCCTCATATTAAATATGGGATCTGACTTCTGAAGTCTAGTCAATATGCAGATGTATCCTTGTTGGGAGTGAATGTAGGACCAACACCCTAAACTCAAGAGGTGATGTGCCACCAACCTCGCCTCCCCCTGTATCACCAGATCCAGCGGAGGGAGGCCAACGAGCACCTCCATAGCACCAGTAGGAGTAGTACGAAAAGCTTCCGTTATTCCTAAGCATGCCAGTCTCTGTACTTTGCTTACCTTATTCTTAGTACTGGCTGTTTGACATCCAGGCCACCATACTAAGGATGCATAGGAGATGGTCGGTTGGATGATGGCAACATAGAGCCAGTGAACCACCTTGGGTCCCAGACCCCACCCCATCCCGCACGCTCTCCTACAGGCCCACAGCAAATTATGAGCCTTCCTCACTTTGACCTCTACATGTTCTCTCCAAGTCAATCGAGAATCCAGAATAACACCCAGATACTTGACCGACCCAGAGAGACTTGATTTAACTCCAAAAAGCTATGGTTTCCTCTTCCTAGTAAATGCAATGAGCCCAATCTTATCAGGGTTGACTGACAGTCCGACCTCGTTTCAACATATCTCTTCGGTTGAGAGGGCCCACTGCATGAGTCCTGATACTGTGTTTGGGAATTTACCCACTGCAAGAAGACATATGTCATCTGTGTATCCTTGGATAAAAACGCCACCACCACTGAGCCTGGTTAGTAGGTCATTTACCACCAGGCACCATAGGAGTGGTAACAACACACTTCCCTGAGGACAAACCCTGGATACTGCGAACCTCAGAGAAACTTCATTAAGGGTCGCAACAGCCATGCAGCCCTCCAGGTGGCCTTGATCCATCGCACAATGGTGTATTCACTACCATGCCTGACAACAGCATCACACATGGTGTCATAGCAGGTATTATTAAAAGCCCCTTCTATATCTATGAAAGCACCCAAGACTATCTCTTGCTGGTCAAGCACCTTCTCAACATGTACAACGAGCTGATGAAGAGCCGTTTCCACCAATTTACCAGCCTGGTAAGCATGTTGGTTAGGATGCAGTGGCACAATTGCCAGTGCTTTGTCTCTTAGATATCTATCCACCAGCCTCTCCACAGTTTTTAGTAAAAACAATGTGAGACTGATGGGTCTATAATCTCTAGACCTGCTGCAGGTATTCCTACTGGGCTTAGGTATAAACACTACCTTTACCTGTTGCCATATAGCTGGAACATAGCCAGTCACCAGGTAGGCACGAAAAATTCTGACCAGGTATGGGATGAACACCTCCTGAGCCT
>Ga0209628_10001113_pt1 | contig 17046 bp, 13 predicted proteins | sample TergutCu122P4_FD_187285 | JGI IMG/M metagenome (GOLD analysis project Ga0209628, IMG submission 187285) | Cubitermes ugandensis P4 segment gut microbial communities from Kakamega Forest, Kenya - Cu122 P4 (SPAdes) (version 2) | ecosystem: Host-associated > Arthropoda: Insects > Digestive system...
CTGGTGCACCCATCCTAAATAAAAATCATTCAATTCGTTCATGCCGGATATTTGCGCTAATTTTTGAAAAAACTCTTCGGAAGTTACATTCGAGTATTGATTTTCATCTAAAAACTGTTTGATTGAAGAAAAAAACAGTTCATCGCCCATATAGTTTCGCAGTGTGTAGGCAACCAATCCGCCTTTATCGTAAACAATATTAGAATTGTATGTATCACTTGGCGGAATATTATCTAACGCAAATATTCCACCATCTTTACTTAAAACACTCAAATGGAGTTTTCTAATTTCTGTTTTGTATTTTTGTAGCGTTGGGTCTAATGTTTCATAACACAGATATTCACCATATCTTGCAAAACCCTCGTTAATCCACATATTTTGCGAAGTAGAACAGGTAATAAGATTTCCAAACCAAAAGTGCGCCAATTCATGAGAAATTAGGTCATCGTTGGCGGTATTTCCTGTAACCGAACCTCTTGGATAAGCAATACTGGTAGCATGTTCCATTGCGCCGGACGAAAATGGCACTGCGACATAACCTACTCTTTGCCAGCGACATGGTCCCCAACGGTTTTCGTAAGTTTGAATAAACTTTTTAAGATTTACAAACGAACCGGGTACTTTTAGCATTATAGCCGAATCGGCATAAATCTCAATGGGCAATACTTTTCCGGAAATGCTGAGCATCGTATCTTTGTAAGCCTTGTATTTGCCCACCGCCACCGATGCCAAATAGGTAGGAATTGGGTCGGTGAGTTCCCATTTCCAAAGCATTTTATCGCCTAAATCAGTTGAATCCGTTAACATTCCGCCGCAAACCGCTTTCTTATCTAAATCTGTTATAATATTAAATGTATAGATCGATTTATCGGTAAATTCGTCAATGCACGGAAACCACACCCGACCGAAAGAGTGTGGATAGCTTCCCATTCCCACGCCCATATTGTACGCAAAACTATTCCCTGAAAAGAAAAAACCGCCCCATTGCGAATCTTGCTTTGGTTTTCCTTGATAATACACTCGAAGAGTTTCTGTTTGCCCAACGGATGAAAAAGGTTGCTCTATCTTTAATTGCTGTCCTTGCTGCGAAAATACAATATCGTTATTCCCATTTTTTACCGAATCCACGGTTAAGCCTAACAAGTGCAGATAGATGTTTGAAAGAGGCGCCAATTTCGCCACAATCTCAACCTCCGTATAACCTTTAATCTCTTTATTAGTGAAATTTCTGATTTCCAAATGAATATCATAGTGAGATACGTGAATGGTATCGGCTTTGGTTTGTGCAAAACTATTTTGGGTGAAAAATAAAATGATTGCTTGAATAATAAGAACTAACTTCCTCATAATGACTATAATAAAATTTAATTATTTTTTTGCAAAAGTAGAAAAATATTTAATAGAATTAATCTCATTGTTTTTTAGAAACGCAATGCATTGCGTCTCTACCGTTATTACAACTGACCCCTTTTTAACCTCACTTTTTCTTTATCTCCATTTTTGTTTTTTCTTCTTTAATTTTACCTCTTAAAGGCGTATTTGCATCAATTCCCTCTTTTATTTCAACAAAAAAACCATCAGAAATTCCAATTTTTACGAGTGTTTTGGTGTATTTTTCCTTACTTTCTTTTTCGGGATTTTCTATGTAAACAAACGCAGAATCAGCAACAAACTCTATGGCAAGTTCGGGAACGGCTAACACATCCGCTACTTTATCCGTAACAATTTCTCCATTAGCGCTATAACCTGAGCGAATGAAAGGAGCATCCACATTTTTTTTCACAGCCGCTTTCACTTGAAACAACGTAGCCCCATTCTCTTTTGTTCCTTTTGGAGAAATATATTCCAACTGTGCCTCAAAATTACTTTCTTGGAGTGCGCCGATTTTTAGACTCACATGATTTCCAACGCCAATTTTACCCACATCTGTTTCATCCACAGTGCCTATAAAAATCAGATCATTCATGTTTGCAATTGTGGCAATGGTTGTACCGTCGTTAAAGGTATTGGTTTGAATAACAGAGTTTCCCACTTTAACAGGCACATCCAAAATCATTCCCGAAATAGTAGATTTTACGAAAGTATTGCTGTACTGTTCCGTACTTTTTGAAATTCCTTCTTTAATGATTTGCAAACTTTCTTGGGCATTATTGTATTCTTCTTTTGCATTTCGCAGTTGTGTTAATGCTTGTTCATATACTTCTTTTGAATTAACTTTTTGATTATAAAGTTCTTCTGTGCGATTGAAATGATTTTGCGCTTGTTCCAGATTAATTTCCGTGGTTTTTAGCCTTGATTCCGCGCTGTTAAGTTGAATGATATCGGGAATTACCTTTACTTTTGCGATTACCTCTCCGGCTTTTACCAACTGTCCTGCTTCTTTATACAATTCAATAATAATTCCGGAAATTTGGGGTTTGATTGCCACTTCATTTCTCGGCTCCACGGTTCCGGTGATAATTGTTTTTTTCTCAATGGTTTTAATTTCAGGCATAATGGTTTCATATTTCACCTCTTTTTTCCGCGATTTGTTCCATAAAAAGGCAAAAGTACCGAGTAAAATAACTCCGAAAAGTATAAATACAAAGATTTTCAAGATTTTTTTCATAGTAAATAAAAATAAGGTGCAATAATAGCAAAAAATCTTATTTTTTATAAGAAATAATATATTTTTGCGATGCGTTAATTCATTGAACTTAAATCAACCTTTATGAGCCCCATTATCGCCCCCTCTTTGCTATCTTCCGATTTTGTTAATTTGGAAAAAGAGATTAAAATGCTCAATAAATCAAAAGCCGACTGGATTCACTTGGATATTATGGATGGTCATTTTGTGCCCAACATTACTTTTGGAATGCCGGTAATTCGCGCTATTAAAAAAGTGGCTCAGAAGCCGTTAGATGTGCATTTGATGATAGATAAGCCGGAACGATTTATTGCAGATTTTAAAAATGCAGGCGCCGATTGTTTGTCGGTGCACTGGGAAGCCTGTACGCATCTGCATCGCACCATTCATCAAATCAAAGATTTAGATATGCTGGCGGGCGTTGCCATTAATCCCCACACTCCGGTATCATTTTTAGATGATATCATAAATGATGTTGATTTTGTGGTGGTTATGTCCGTAAACCCTGGTTTTGGCGGACAGCGTTTTATCAAAAACAGTATCAAACGCGTAAAAGAGCTTCGTAAACTCATCGAAAAACATAAATCGGAAGCGATGATTGAAATTGACGGCGGCGTGGACTTGAAAAATGCCCCCATTCTCGTAGATGCCGGCGTTGATATCCTCGTTGCCGGAAACACAGTGTTCGGAAACGAAAACCCGATGGAAACCATAAAAAAATTAAAAGTTTATTAATTCTAATCTATGCATCTAAAATCAAATTCTCTTTTGTATCTTTGCGCCTGAAAACACTCATTTAACCATTTAATCTGTTATTATGAAACCAATTTTTATTATCACACTGTTAATGTTATCATTATGTGCATTTTCTCAGAATTGTATTGATTATGTTATTTTGAAGATGAATAGTGAAAATGCAAAAACCGATACCATTTTTTGTAAATTAATGAGCGAAGATGAGGAAACGGTGGTTATTGACAATGGATATGCCATTACTACTTTTAAAAAATCACTCATTACTGAAACCAAACGTTGTGCTCGTGAAATGACCCCCTACGAAGTGTATAAATTTCAGGGGTTGGATGCGGTTACAGCAGATATGTTTAACAATCAAAATACTGCCGGCGCCTATTTTCGCAAAGGGGCGCGCAGTACTTATTTGGGCGCAGGTTTAGCCATTGTGGGCACCGGTGTTGCGCTTACCGGCATTTTTTGGGTAAAAAGCGATATCGGAAAAACTACCTGCTACATCACCGGCGGGGTTACGGTGGCTGCCGGACTTTTCTTTGCCATCAGAGGTTGGAACCACATTTATAAAGCCGGTAAATTATTGGATTTAACCACACAATCAGCACTTTATCTTAATGCAAACCAAGAGGGTGTAGGTGTTTCTTTAAAATTTTAGATTATGTCATCGCAAAACTACTTTAACATCGTTTTATTGGGAGCCCCCGGTTCCGGAAAAGGAACCCAAGCTGTTTTATTAAAAGACAAATACGAATTGGCGCACGCCTCTACCGGAGATTTGTACCGGAAAGAGATGGCTGCCTGCTCGCCGCTGGGAATGAGAGCAAAAGAGATTATTAACCGAGGCGACCTTTGCCCCGACGAGCTCACATTGGATATGCTGTTCCAATTTTGCTGCTCCTGCCACAACATCCGCGGCTTCCTCTTAGACGGCGTACCCAGAACGATTGAGCAAGCTCAAATGATGGAGGGAATCGGATACCCCAACATTATCCCCGTTACTGTTGCCGTTTATTTAGAAGTGGATGAAAATGAAGTCGTGGAACGCCTCTCCAAAAGAGCCATCGAACTAAATCGCGCCGACGACACGCCCGAAGTAATCCGGCAACGTATTGTAAACTACGAAATACAAACCAAACCCCTCATTGATTATTATCAAGCTCAAAATAAACTCATTAAAATAAACGGTATGCAATCGGTGGAAGATGTGTTTGCCGACATTTGTAAAATGATTGACCCCTATTAATCTTTTACATATATATATTTAATGAAACCGCAAAAAATTCTGCTTTTCATCATTCTTATCATCATGGGTTTGGCGCTCATTGCAGCATTATTTCCTTCAAAAGGAATCCGTTTCTTTGATAACACCTTGCGTTTCCCAACATTAACGGAAATTACAACCCGTTCTTCCGATAATGAAGAAGACCCCGAAGATATTTTGAATCAATGGAAAGAGACGGTTTACACTGTAAAAGAGAATCCTTTTACCACTTCAATTAAAAACACAAATAGAAAAGATACGGCAATCATGGTTATAAAAATGGAGGGCGTTTTTGAGTTTCCGGGCGAAGATAAAACCTATTTCGATTCTTTTTTTGCAAAAGCGGAAGCAGCCTTAACGCAACATAAAATCGTAAGAGTTTTATATTATGGAGATTCACAAATTGAGATGGACAGATTCAGTTCTAAATTACGTCAATTTTTTCAGCAAAAATTTGGCGGAGGGGGTCCCGGAATGACGCCTTTTAACCAAACCATCCCAAACGGAACTATAAATCAATACTGTTCAGGCGATTACTCCTGCTTCTCCCTTTGGGGCGATGTGCAAAGAAACAAGGAAAAAGATTATGGTCCTTTGGCTAAGATGTACAGAATTAACGGAACAAACACGTTTACTGCCTATTCTCCAAAAAAAGACGAAAATCAATATTCAAATATCTCGTTGTTAATCAATAATTTGACCGGAAGTTTCAAGGCTGAACTTTCCGACAAAACCAATCAGGCTAAATATACAACGCAAACAGACACTACCGGCATTCAATGGCTGCATTTTCCGCTGAATTTTGCTACCCAATCTTTTTCCGTTACCATGACCGGAAATGCCAATATCTACGGCGTGCTTATCGACAATGGATTCGGGGTGGCTGTGGACAACATCGCGATGCGGGGCGCCGCCGGATTGCACTTTACCTCCATGAACGATTCTTTGTTGCGCGAAACTTATAAATTACTGAATGTGGGGATGATTGTGTTGCAATATGGAGGAAATGCTGTGCCCTCATTATCCGGAGAAAAAAACGTAAACAGTTATGTTGCCAACATCATTACGCAAATACGTTATTTACAACGTATTGCGCCAAACACGCCCATTCTCTTTATCGGTCCCTCCGATATGCTTTCTATTGTGGATGGGGAACTGAAAACTTACAAACAACTGCCTTACTTGGTAGAAAGAATGAGTGAAGAGATTCCCAAATCGGGCGCGGCTTTTTGGAATATGTATAAAATAATGGGCGGCGCCAACTCCATGCGTGCTTGGGTGAAAAAAGGATGGGCAGGAAACGATTATGTGCATTTTACTGAAAAAGGAGCGCAAAAAATTGCCGCCGTACTTACCGAAACATTTGAAAATATGTATGAACGCTACCTTGATAGATAGCGTTTCAAAACGTAGAGTTGCCTGAGTATTTAAAAATTTTATTTGGGCTGATATATTTCGAAACGATTATCCGAATAAAAGAAAATAATTTTTTGAACAGTACTTTCAGTAGAGTGGGAGGGAGGAGGTGGATTTTCTTTTTCTACTGGTTGATTTGATTTTGAAACCTTTGGTTTTTCTGTTTCATGAGAATTGATTATTTCAACCTCAGTATCAATTTGCTTTTCAATAAGCGATTCTCGTTTGTTTACATTTGTTTTTTCTAATTGTGTTTGTGTAAACAAATCGGGTTCTTCATTTTCCAATTGTAATTTTTTCTCATTTATCATTTTCAAAGTCAACTCTTTTTCTTCACTATTACGAAACATTTCTCCCACTCCCATAATCAGCCATTCGGTTTTAATATCTGGAAAACAATGTAATATCTTTTTTGCCAAATCCAAACTGGGTTGATTTCTACCCGAAAAAAGGTGCGTTAAATTGGAACGGTTTATACCAATTTGTTCTGCAAATGTAGCCGGAGCCAATTGGTAATACTCCATAATTTGTTTAATTCTGTCAACCATAATATTTTTTGTTTATAATTGTAAATTCCTATCAATTTTACATTTGTGCAAAAATACATTTTATTCATTCACTTTTGTAATTGTTGATAAAATTATTATAATAAATCATAAATAATATCAGTTAAAGTGTTGATTATTAATAATATAAATATATTCGTTACCTATTATCTTTATTGTTAATAAAAATATACATAATGATTCATTTCAAAATTTAATAAATCATTATAAATTTTCTGATTATCAATGATTTAATCAAAATTTCATATATAAGTTATTTGATTATTCAGTATATTTTTATTCAACCCTATCCAACGCAAATATAATTATTGTTATTTAACAATGTTTACTCTTGTAACGCTTACAAATATAAAACCCTGTTCGGTGATGTTACTTTTGTAAACAAGCGTGGCTTGGTGTTTTATAAAAAAATAAACTGCATACTTATAAAATGAAATCTAAATATGTTCGTTTCTTAGAAAACTTAAAAATTAATTTATGGATGTTACTATTTTGTGGGCAGACGATGAGATAGAATTGTTAAAGCCTCATATTATTTTTCTTCAAAGCAAGGGTTATAAAGTAATTCCCGTGGTAAGCGGAAATGAAGCTGTTGAAGTATTTGAAAACCAAATTATTGATATTGTGTTTTTAGATGAAAATATGCCCGGAATGAGCGGAATTGATACACTAAAACGCTTGAAGACAATTAACCAGCAAGTTCCTATTGTGATGATTACGAAAAGCGAAGAAGAAAATATTATGGAAGATGCCATTGGCGGAAATATAGCCGATTATTTAATTAAACCGGTTAATCCAAATCAAATTTTGTTGTGTTTGAAAAAGAATATGGAGAACAAAAAATTGATTACCGAAAAAAGTACAATTGCCTATCAGCAAGCATTTAGAGAAATTTCTATGAAGATTTCCGATAGACTTTCTTTAGAAGAATGGGAAAAACTTTATAAAGAACTTATTTATTGGGAACTTGAGCTGGAAAAAATTGAAGATGAAAGCGTTGCTGAAATTCTTGCCGACCAGAAAAATGAAGCAAATAACTCTTTCAGCAAGTACGTTATACGCAATTATCAGAATTGGTTGCTGGGAAATGGAGCAGAAAAACCACTCCTTTCCCATACCATACTAAAGGAAAAATTGTTTCCGGCTATTAACTCAAAACCTGTATTTTTATTTCTTATTGACAATTTGCGTTACGACCAATGGAAAACCTTGCAACCGCTTATCAGTGAATATTATAGAACAGAAACTGAAGATATGTATTACAGTATTCTTCCCACGGCTACACACTATTCCCGAAACGCAATTTTTGCCGGACTTATGCCCGGCGAAATTGCAAAAAAATACCCAAATATGTGGCTCAATGAAAATGAAGAGGGTGGAAAAAATCAATTTGAACAACCTCTTTTGGGTGAATATTTAAAGCGCTATGGGAAAAATATTAAATTTTCTTTTTCTAAAATATTAAATGTAGATTTCGGAAAAAAAATATTGGATAATCTGCACCAACTCATGCAAAATCAATTGAATGTCATCGTATTCAATTTTATAGATATGCTTTCGCACGCAAGAATGGAGGTGGATTTAATTCGCGAACTTGCCGATGATGAAAAATCTTACCGCAGCGTTACTAAATCATGGTTTGAAAATTCTACGCTGTTAGATATGATTAAATATTTGTCTGCCAATAAAATACCTATTTTCATCACTACAGACCACGGCACCATAAAAATTTCCAAACCCATAAAAGTGATTGGTGATAAATATATAAACCCCAATTTACGATACAAAGTGGGTAGAACATTGGATTATCCGGCAAATCAAGTATTTGAAATAAAAAACCCGGAAGATATTTTCTTACCCAAAGAAGGAGTAACTCATCGCTATATTTTTGCCACCGGAACAGACTTTTTTGCCTATCCTAACAATTACAATCAATATGTTAATTATTACAAAGATACTTTTCAACATGGGGGCATCTCATTAGAAGAGATGATGTTACCGTTTATTAAGTTAATGCCGAAATAATAATGTAAAGACGTAATTCATTGCGTCTTCACAATTTTCAAACATTCATTCATAATTTTGCAGAAATATAATCCATTCGGTTGGTCGGAAATGTCTATGTATGAATGATTTGTATTACCCGATTTTATTTTTTGCCCCACAAAATTATAAATATCAAAATCAATATTATTAAAATAATCAGTATCAAAAATAATCTGAAATTTTCCTTGATTAGGGTTGGGGGTAATTTTGAATCCGTTATGGCTTTTTTTTTCAATCTTAATATTACTTTCAATTAAAGAAACGCCGAATAAAGTAATGTTATCCAAACGGTTATTACCGGTAGTGCCGGTAGCGCCAAAGAAAGCCATCCGCAAGAAAACCTCTTCTCTGTCGTCTAATTCATCAATGGTCCTTAAGTCTAAATTGGTAAGAACAAAACTACCGGTAGTAAGCGGACAAGTTGCGGTATTTTCAATGAGCGTGTAATTTTCTCCATCCAAGCTCCATTCCCATTCATGTTTGTCAAATCCGGTACCTGTTCTTTGCACCGCCAAACGTAGAGCCAAATTGAAATATCCCTTAGTGGGAAATTTGAACACCACTTTTTTACCTTCGGCAGTTTTATTCACAAAAGCGATGGCTTTTCCAGCAAAGGGTTTTGTGCGTGGGTCACCTAAATCCGTACCCGTATAAACATTTAATTCATTTGATAACCAAATACTTGACATAAAAGTTCCCTCATAATACAGTATGGCTTCTGAAACCGTATCCAACAAATGATAATCTGCTTTTTGGGGAGTTGTTGTATTCTGTAAATTATCGAAAGTCCAAGCTATCAATGGCTTTTGTTCAACTTTAAAAGGATAAAAAAATGTAATTGTTGTATCTTTCAAAAAAGCCATATTATTGGCTAACAAATGTTTGATAGTTAGAGGGTAAGTAACATTTTGAGAAAATAAGCCACCGAGATGAATTTCCAAAGTATCGTTGGAATAATTCAAGGAGGTAACGGCAATTTCAGGGTTAACATAGTAATTTAGTGGATTTTCTGTTGTCCATTTTTTCATGGATTGTGTGAAAGTAATCTTTATAGTTCGATTATCGGTAAGCGAAAACCACTTGATTTTGGGGATTTCTGGGGGATTTTCAGAGGCAATTTGCACCGGATGAATAGAATCGCTGCCCCAAATATTATATACCCACTCCGGATGGTCAATAAAAGGATTTCTATTTTTTTGAACTGCATAAATGGCATTATTTCTGTCTTTCTCTTTCTGACTTACGGGGTCTAATTGATGCCATTCTAAAAACATTTGCACTGCCCAAGGTTGCAATTGCGATTTGAAAGTCATGGGAGATTGTGCCTGAAAATGAGTATCTTCAAACATATAACGTGTTGCCATATAGAAAAAAGAGCGGGCAATATCTCCTTTAAAATCGTCAATGGGTTCAAAGCATTTTACTTTTGGCGCATCAGGATAACTATTCATTCCAATTTTTGAACCATTAGAAAAAGTATGGTCAATTGGCGCTACGGCAATTCCGTAAGGGTTATTGCTTCTTTTGTTATTAATTGAACCATCAACGGGATACAGATGAAAAAAATCGGTAAATGGTGTCGGCGATAAATCACTGCCTCCGAACCAACTTTGGCAAAAAGTATGTTCCCTTTGGTAGCAAATTCCTTCATTGCTGCTTGTAGATACACATTGGTTTATTCTGTAAATAAATTCATAATCAGGTTCTCCATTTGGAATATCGGAATATATATCCCATATTTTTCCGGATGGCTTCACGTCGGTATATTGATAATAGAACCAAACCTCCGGCGTATAAGATACACTTCTATGATTTTTAATAATCTGATATAATGTTTTTTGCAGTTCTTTTCCTTTTTTTCCATTTACATTATTATAATATCCCGAAGGAATTTGTGCAAAAATCTGCAGAAAAAATGCAGAAAATATGCAAAAAAATAAAAAGATGCTTTTTTTCATGTAAATTAATGTGCAAAATGTGCGCAAAAATAAAATAAAAAGGTTACAAATACAAATTGGAATCCCCGTAACTTAAAAAACGGTAGTCGTGTGAAAGTGCGTGTTCGTAAATCCATCTCCAATCTTCGCCCAAATAGGATGAAATGAGCAACAACAATGTGCTTTTCGGTTGGTGAAAATTGGTGATCAACCCTTTGGCAATTTTATGGCAGTAGTGCGGCAAGATCATCAAACTTGTGGTAGCAGTGATTTCTAACAAATTGTTTTTGTTAAAGTATTGTTTCAAAGCAGTTAAAGCATTAAAAACAGATACTTCTTGCAACAAAACATTCTCATAAATCTCAAATTGCTTTACCTGAAACGGTTGTGAAATCTTCAAGTACAATTTTGCACCAATAATAAAAACAGATTCTAAGGTTCGCGCCACTGTAGTACCCACAGCAATGATTTTTTTAGGTTCGTTTTCCAACAAAAATTCGACCACATCTTTCGTAATCATCATCTGCTCCTGATGCATTTCGTGCTCCAACACCGAATCGGTGGTTATGGGCTTAAAAGTGCCTGCCCCCACATGAAGCGTGATATGTTTAAGTGCAATATTTTTATTTTCAAGCGATTGTAAAACCGACTTCGAGAAATGTAACCCGGCAGTGGGCGCAGCCACAGATCCTTTTTGTTGGGCATAAATAGTTTGGTAGCGCTCTTCGTCTGTGGCATTGGCTTCTCTTTTAATATACGGCGGAAGCGGCATTTTGCCATACGCCTCCAACCACTCAGCAAACGTAATCGTTTCATCTTCCCACATAAACGTTACTAAAAAGGCATCACCAACTTTATCCCCTTTTTCCGCGGTAATTGAAACCATATCTTTAAATTTTTCTTTCTGATTCCTGATTTCTGTTTCGTCAATTGAAACTAGCGGCAAATTAATCATCTCATCATCTAATCCTCTCATCATCACATCAAAAGAAATCGCATCTCTGAATTTTTTAGCATTTCCAATCAGGCATTTCCATGCCACCACACCGGTTTGGGAAAAGGCGGTGGCAATATCGCGAGTGGGGTAAACAGGCTCTAATAGAAATACTTCGATGTTGGCGCCGTACTGATTTTGCAACAACAACCGCGCATGAATCACTTTTGAATTATTGAAAACTAACGCGCAATTTTCGTCTAAAAAATTTGATAAATGTGCAAAATTTGAATCCGTTATGGATTTATTTTTATATACCAACAACTTCGATTGGTCTCTGTTTTCGAGCGGAAAAAAGGCGATTTTGTCGTTGGGTAATACGTAATCTATGTCGGAAAGAGGAATATTGGGGGGCATAAGTGGTATGAGGTTTGGGGTGTGAGGTTTGGGGTATGGGGTACGTTACTTAATTAAAAAATGCAAATTTTCCTTCCTCAAATGAATCTACTTTTATCGGTAAATCTTTGTTTAATGAGCCCGATAAGAGAATCTTAGAGAGTTCGTTGAGGATTTTCTTTTGGATGACACGCTTCAGTGGGCGGGCTCCGTAAACAGGGTCATAGCCCATTTCTGCCAATAGATCTAAAGCGTATTTAGTAAAATCAACTTGAATGCCCTGTTCGCCCAGCCTGAGGTTCAAGTCATTAACTTGCAGTTTGATAATCTCTTTGATTTCGCGTTTGGAAAGCGGTTGAAACATCACAATTTCGTCAATACGATTTAGAAATTCGGGGCGAAGCGCTTTTTTCAACAGGTCGGTTACTTCGGTTTTGGTGCGTTCAAATAGTTCATCATCGTTGTATTTGCCATTGTCTGTGTAATTTTCCTGAATGATGTGAGAGCCGATGTTGGAAGTCATGATGATAATCGTGTTCTTGAAATCGGCAAGACGCCCTTTGTTGTCGGTCAACCTGCCGTCGTCTAATACTTGTAACAGGATATTCAAAATGTCAGGGTGTGCTTTTTCTATTTCGTCGAATAAAACCACTGAGTATTGTTTGCGGCGTATTTTATCGGTAAGTTGTCCGCTTTCGTCGTAACCCACATAACCTGGAGGTGAACCGATGAGTTTGGAAACGGAATGCGCTTCCTGAAACTCGCTCATATCAAAACGAATCATGGCTTCTTCGGTGTTGAAGAGATATTCGGCTAATGTTTTGGCTAACTCGGTTTTGCCCACGCCGGTGGTTCCCAAAAAGATGAACGAACCGATGGGGCGTTTGCTGTCTTGCAAGCCGGCGCGACTTCTGCGAATGGCATCGGCAACGGCGGTAATCGCTTCATCCTGCCCTACAACACGTTTATGCAACTCCTCTTCCAAGTGCAACAGTTTCATCTTTTCGCTTTGCATCATTTTGGTAACGGGGATCCCTGTCCATCGCGCCACCACTTCGGCAATATCGTCTGCGCCCACCTCTTCGTCAATCATGGCACCGCCGGCTTGCAATTGGTCAAGTTCCTGCTGCGATTTAACTATTTGTTCTTCAGCTTCTTTAATAAGTCCGTACCTTAATTCCGCCACGCGCCCGAAATTTCCCTGACGCTCCATTTCGGCGGCTTCCAATTTATAATGCTCAATATCCGCCTTGTTTTTTTGAATTTTCTCTGCCACGTCTTTTTCTGCTTTCCATTTGGCATACAAAGAATTACGTTCTTCTTGTAGTTCAGAAACAGATTTATTCAACTGTTCCATTTTTTCCGGCGTATTTTCGTTTTTAATGGCTTCACGTTCAATCTCTAACTGACGAATTTTTCTATCCAATTCATCCAATTCTTCCGGCATGGAATTAATCTCCAACTTTAATTTTGAGGCAGCTTCGTCAATCAGATCAATTGCTTTATCCGGAAGATAGCGGTCGGTGATATATCTTGTGGATAACTCAACTGCGGAAATAATCGCTTCATCCAAAATACGCACTTGATGATGTGTTTCGTATCGTTCTTTCAATCCGCGAAGAATGGAAATGGTGGAATATTTATCGGGTTCTTCAATTTTTACAGGTTGGAAACGACGCTCCAAAGCTTTGTCTTTTTCAAAATATTTTTGGTATTCGTTTAATGTGGTGGCGCCGATAGAGCGGAGTTCCCCTCGTGCGAGAGCGGGTTTCAGAATGTTTGCGGCATCCATAGCGCCCTCGCCGGTAGCACCCGCGCCCACCAAAGTATGGATTTCATCAATAAAAAGAATAATCTCTCCGTTCGATTCAATCACCTCATTAATAACGTTTTTCAAACGCTCTTCAAACTCACCTTTATACTTTGCGCCGGCAATGAGTGCACCCATATCCAACGAATAGAGTTTCTTTGTTTTCAAGTTTTCCGGAATGTCGCCACTAATAATACGATGTGCCAAACCTTCGGCGATGGCGGTTTTTCCCACGCCGGCTTCTCCAATGAGAATCGGATTGTTTTTAGTTCTGCGCGACAAAATTTGCAATACTCGTCGAATCTCTTCATCACGCCCAATTACGGGGTCTAATTTGCCTTTTCGGGCGGCATCGTTCAAATTCACCGCATATTTATTTAACGAATTGTAGGATTCTTCGCTGCTTTCGCCGGTTACTTTGCTGCCTTTGCGCAAATTTTCAATAGCGGTTTTTATCCCTTTTTCGTTGATGCCGGCATCTTTCAAAATTTTCGAGGTTTCATCATTTGTCATAAAAACCCCATAAAAAAGATGTTCTAATGAAACAAAATCATCGCCCAACTCATTACTGAACAAAATCGCTTTTTGGATAACGGTATTTACGCTTGGCGACATATAAATATCGTTTCCATTGCCTTTTGCCAGCGATTGAATCTGTTTATCAACTATTTGCAAAATCATTTTTGGATTGGTGTCCAATTTTTTTAACAAATAGGGAATTACGTTTGCATCAATTTCTATCAATGCTTTTAAAATGTGAAGCGTTTCCAAGCGCGCCTGTTTGTGGCTGTGCGCAATCAACTGCGCCTGCGCAAAGGCTTCTTGAGATTTGAGGGTTAAATTGTTGAGGTTCATATTTCAAAATTTGTAGGGGTAGTTTATTAATGCAAATATAATGCCAAACAATTCTTTTTATATTTTTGCCACGTTGTAAACAATAATCATTTATTAAAAAAGATAATATGGAAACTATCATTAAAGATAACGAAACACAAACCGTTATCAGTATTAAAGGTCGTTTGGACACGGTTAATGTCTCCGATTTTGAAAAAGCAATCGCTCAGACTATTTCCGGCGATATGAAAGATGTTATTTTAGATTGCTCGGGTTTGGATTACATCAGTAGTTCGGGTTTGCGCATCTTTCTTACCCTGCAAAAAAACGCCAACGCCAAACAGGGAAAACTCACCCTAAGGGAAATGAAGCCCGAAATCAAAGAAATTTTTGACATGACGGGATTTACTTCATTGTTTTGTTTTGAGTAATGTCATTAATAATATTGACTCTTTTTAAAAACTTATATGCGTAAAACAATAGATTTCTTGATAATCGGCTCCGGGATTGCAGGCTTGAGTTTTGCTTTAAAAGCGGCAAACTTTGGGAAAGTGTGCATCGTAACCAAATCTCAAATTGACGACACCGCTACCAAATATGCACAGGGCGGAATTGCCGCCGTTTTATACCATCCCGATACTTACGAAAAACATATCCAAGATACGATAGTTGCCGGAGATGAATTGTCTGATAGGAAAATTGTGGAGCTAACCATCAGAGAATCAACGGAACGTGTGATGGAGTTGATAGAGTGGGGGGTAAATTTCGATAAAACCAAAACAGGTAAATTCTCTCTTGCGAAAGAGGGCGGACACTCCGAATTTCGTGTGCTGCACTACAAAGATATTACCGGAAAAGAGATTGAACAAAAGTTGATTTTAGCCGCAAAACAAAATGAAAATATCGAAATTTTGGAAAACCACCTTGCCGTTGAATTGATTACCCAACATCATCTCGGTATTGAAGTGAGCCGAAGAAGTTCCGACATAACTTGTTACGGCGCTTATATTTACGATCCTAACAACCGGAAAGTGCGTACCGTGTTGTCGAAAATTACCATGATGGCAACAGGTGGAATTGGTACGGTTTACGGCAATACCACCAATCCGCTGGTGTGCACCGGCGATGGCATTGCGATGGTATATCGTGCCAAAGGACAGGTGAGGGGTATGGAATTTGTGCAGTTTCACCCCACTTCTTTGTATAATCCCAAAGAATCTCCGTCATTTTTGATTACGGAGGCATTGCGCGGCGCGGGTGCTGTGTTGAAAGATGAAAATCGTAATGAGTTTATGCATAAATATGATGAACGCGGTTCACTTGCACCCAGAGATATTGTGGCGCGTGCCATCGACAACGAGATGAAAATGAGCGGAAAAGAACACGTTTGGTTGGATGCAACAAAAATTAGAGAAAACGAAATTTTTGAACATTTTCCCAATATATACGCCAAATGTTTGAGCATCGGGATTGATATTACCAAAAATATGATTCCGGTAGTTCCTGCCGCTCATTATTCTTGCGGCGGGATTACCACTAATGATTGGGGCGAAACCTCCATTCAAAATCTGTATGCTTCGGGCGAGTGTGCCTCTACCGGTTTACACGGCGCCAACAGATTGGCAGCCAACTCATTATTGGAAGCTTTGGTGTTTTCGCATAGAGCATGTATAAAAGCAGTAGAAATATTTGAAAAAATTCCCTTTTGCCAAGAAATTCCCGAATGGGATACCGCAGGAACTGTGTTAAACGAAGAAATGATATTGATTACACAATCAAAAAAAGAATTACAGGCAATTATGTCAAGTTATGTGGGGATTGTACGCTCTAATCTTCGTTTGCAGAGAGCATTAGACCGCTTGTTTTTATTATACAAAGAAACCGAAGAACTTTACAAAAAATCGATTCTTATTCCTGAAATTTGTGAACTGCGCAACATGATAAATGTGGGGTATCTTATTATCAATAACGCCATTGACAGAAAAGAGAGTAGGGGATTGCATTACTCGTTGGATTATCCGGGGCATAAGGATGTGCAGCAAAATGTAGAGGATAGTTTGTAAACACTTCTCTATCACGCAAATAAATAATGTTTTGTTCGGGAAATAACTCTATAAACTTTTCAGGATTTTCGGTGTGAATAGGGATAATGCCAAATTTGGGCTTAACCGTTTCAAAAACAGCATTTAAAGTTTCCACATCGGCGTGACCGCTGGTGTGTTTGCATTCAGCGTTTTGCCTTTTTTGCTGCATGATACAAACCAAAAATCCGGTCAATATTGGTGGAAGAAAGCAGCACAAAATTATATTTGTAGTTTCTAAATTGTTTTTCAAAATCTTGTTGCAGTTTTTGTTCCGTTTGCATGGTGGCGTTTGGGCGCATCACATTGGAGCCTTCCGAAATGATGTAATCTATATTTTGGGCTTTGTATTTCAACATTTTAAAAAGTCCCTTGCTTCTAAAACCGTG
>Ga0209628_10001114_pt1 | contig 17044 bp, 8 predicted proteins | sample TergutCu122P4_FD_187285 | JGI IMG/M metagenome (GOLD analysis project Ga0209628, IMG submission 187285) | Cubitermes ugandensis P4 segment gut microbial communities from Kakamega Forest, Kenya - Cu122 P4 (SPAdes) (version 2) | ecosystem: Host-associated > Arthropoda: Insects > Digestive system >...
AGCGCGAGTAGCGGCACGAGAAAAATTGAGCAAATCGGAAAAGAAACTTTCGGGAATTATTTACGAACGCGGTGTGGATGAAAAAGGCTTTGCCATTATTCGCAGTATGGGAGATAAGGCTTTGTTCGGAGGCTTCTCTACCGACGATATGAAACGAAAACTGCAAGTGCCAACAAGCAAACCGCTTGCCGATTTTTTACCAACACTTACTATTAAAGCAAAGGATTTTGCCGCAGAACTGACCAGCCACAACGTAGTAGAAAAAAATCTGAAAGGACAACAACTGATAAGCAAGGAGCACGTGGACAATAATACCGCTGTGCGAGAAATACTGCAAAAAAGAGGTGTGCAACCCGAAAAGTTACCGGCAGCCGAAGATGTTAGGAAAGTACAACGAAGATTAAAAAGCGATGAAAAAAAAGTAAGTAAAACTACAAAAAAATTGAATAAGTAGCCAATAAATAACAAAATATTAAAAAACAAGAAATATATGACAACATTTAACAAAAATTTGAATTTTCACTATCCGAAACAGATGCAATATCTGTACGAAAACAGTATGCGTATCAACCACGATTTGCTGCGTGAGATTTTGGCATTGCCGCAAAACGAATTGCTCGACGATTTGGAAACGGTGTTAAAAGATGCGCAAAACAGATACAAAGAAATAGAAGATATTTGCGACAAGTTGGAAACAGAAGAATTTTTACAGTATTCAACTTTCCCTTTTCATGCATTGATGCTGCTCGGAGAAATTAACTGCGACAGGTCATTGGATTTGGCGTTAAACTTTTTAAAAACACCCGACAATGATGAGTTTAGTAATAGGGATTTTATTAATTTTTATTTAGGCGACAGCATTACAGAGGACTTATGGATGGTATTTTATCGACTTGGAATAGGTCGGGAGGAAAAACTTTGTGATTTCTTTTTTGAAAAACATATTGACGAATTTACAAAATGTCCTACCGGCAATGCTTTACAACAAATTGCTCTGCACCACAAAGAAAAAACAAAAGAAATTCAAGGATACTACGAGGAGGCGCTTCAACGTTTTGTGAAACCGGAATTTTATGAAGACGAGAATTTTAATGATGTCTGTGAAATAGTAACTTTGATTGTTGGCGATTATATAGAAACATTACCAAACCCTGTCTCGCCCCACGTTAAAACATTGTATGATTTAGGCTTAGTATATGAAGGACATATTGGGACTTATGAAGAGTTTATAAAAGATGCAGAAAAATACAATAAATATTCCATTCGTAAAGTTGTTGATATATTTACTTTTTATGATAATGCCGTAAAAAACTGGTACTGTTATAATAGAGACAAACAGGATTTTGACGACAAAAAGTGGATTGCCCCACAACTACCTTATGTTGCCCAAAAAACCGCAAGCAGAAACGACCCTTGCCCTTGTGGAAGCGGCAAAAAATATAAGAAATGCTGTTTGGAAAAAGAATAAATCTGCAAAAAATCCCCATTTCCACACCAAATTTATAAATCCGTTGCCTTGTTGTGATAGATTTTCTCCAACAAATACTTAAATCTTTATTTTTGCCTGTGAAAATTTATCGTTTAACCAAAATCTACATCACAATGAAAAAACATCTATTTATTCTAATTCTTTTGATTGCCTTTTTTACGGCAAACGCACAAACCGTTATTTTTGAACATCAGTTTGAAACGCCGGACGGAAACGGCTTTGAAACAGGATGGACAAATATCCCCACGCCCGCGGGCGGAAATGCCTGGACAAGAGAGCCACATTGGCACTGCGAGGCAATAAGTGAAATGCACAATTTGGGAAGGTACGCGCGAATTTTGTATCATCCTACCATTACACACGATGCATGGCTTATTACGCCGGGAATCTCGCTCACACAAGGAAAACTGTATCAAATCAGTTTTTTGCTGTTTGATGCCGCATACGGCAGCGTGTATGAAAAATTACAATTGAAAATCGGCACATCGCCCACTGCTGCAGGGTTATCCACACTCCTTTTTGAAACGGCCAATCAAGATTATTACAATATTACGATTACTGCAGAATTTACGCCTACTACTACCGGAAATTATTATATCGGATGGCACGCCTGCTCGCCGCCGGATGGCAATTTTATAATGATTGACAATGTTTTGGTGGTGGAAGTCTCCGGAAACGACTTGGAAAATATTACCTACTACCCCTATACGCAAGTTCCTGTGTCACAAACGCTGCTTCCGGGCAAGGTTATGAATATCGGCGCAGCCACACAAACCAACGTTAAACTGACCGCCGCCATAAACGGAACCACGGTAGGTACCTCAGCGCCCCTTGCTTCCCTTGCCTCCGGCGCAACTGCCGAACTGCCCCTGACCATTCCGGCTCCGGTTTACGTTCCTGCTGGAAACAATACCATGGTTTACACCATTAGTCAAGACCAACCCGACTCAAACCCCGAAAACAACGTTAAGACATTCAATTACAAAGGAACGCAAAACGTTTTGGCAATAGATGGCGTTACGGAAGTTGAATTTGCACCTCCTGTAATCCATTCGGAGATGACCGCTTTTGGAAATATCTTTCAAATTTCTCAACCGGTTACACTCTCTCAGGTAACCATTGGGTTTGGCGCGTTTGAACCTTTAGATTTTAGCATATCATTATATGCCATGACGGGCGAAATGAGCACTGCAACAACTCCCATGTTTACACAGCCGATTACGCGAACCGGACCCGGATTTTTTGCTTTTAACGTTCCTGCCACAACATTATCCTCCGGTTCCTATTTTCTTTGTGCAAACATACTCGGTCCCGGCTATGAATATCAGCCATGCATCGCGTTTGACGGAAACCCCGCCAAACAATCTTATGGAAGAACCAACAGCGGCAACTTAATTAAAACATGGCAGTATGGAGCCGCCGCCATTCGTATGGTGATGACGGTAACCAATTGCGATGCCCCCACGAATCTCTCCGTAGAGCCTAACTACACTTGGGCAACTTTTTCGTGGCAAGGAAATGCTTCATTGTACAAATTGATTCTCAACAACGGAACACAAAACCAAACCTTTTACACGCCAAACAACAGCATAACCATCTGGAATTTGCCGGAATCTACTTCTTACACATGGAATCTCACCGCAATTTGTGATGCCACGCACAGTAGCGCCACCGTTACCGGACCGCCTTTTTCTACACTCACTTGCGGTACTGCCGGATTTCCCATGCCATTCTTTGAAGGTTTTGAAGGTCCCGTTTTCCCGCCTTCCTGCTGGAGAGTGTATAATGTGGACGGCAATCCGCCACAATGGGAAAGAACTTCCTCCATTGCTCACACCGGAAAATATTCCGCAAGACATACGAATAACATCATTGTGGCTAAAGAGGGTTGGTTGGTAATGCCACAAGTAAAAATTCCAAACACAGAAAATTATGTCCTTGAATTTTGGACTCGAAATGAGTGGGTTGAATATCATCGTTATACAGGAGTTTGGGTGTCCACCACAGGCGGCAACCCCACCACTTCTACTTTCACTGAACTTAAAGAATTGAAAGGAAGTGAAATATCTCTAAATTGGCAAAAAATTACCGTTCCGATTAGTTCTGCCGGTTATGCCGGAAAAGAGATTTATATCGGGTTTAAATATGCCAGCGATGAAGGCGATGATGGCGATGACTGGTATATTGATGATGTGGCTATTGTGGAATTTACCGGTGCCGTTGATGGTGAACTGGTTGAGATTGTTTCGCCCAATACAGGAGATGGTTTTACCGCGAACGAAACGGTTAAAGTGTTGATTAGGAACAACGGAAGTGTGCCTTTAACCGGTTTTCAATTAAAACTTGAACACAACGGCACAACCGTGGCCACCGAGACTTTCACGGCTTCCGTACCCAGTTTGCTCCAATCGGAATATACTTTTAATGCCAAATTAGACCTCTCTACACTTGGCGCTCACGAAATCAAAGTTACCCTTGAGATTGCCGGCGACATCGTTCCCGATAACAATTCAAAAACAAAAAAAATAGGCAGTTTCTCTTCAAAAAATGTAAAACTGTATGGCAACAAAACAAGTAGTTTGATAAATCCTTTTTCAGACGGAATGGTTTCGTTTTATTCTAATAACCCTGCAAACCTAACTGTAGTAAGCAACTATAATCCGTCAGACCCCGCCAACGCTTTGATTGCCGCTGAATATTTTGATGGTCATTACTATGCTTATCTTTCATCATTCATCGAAAATTACGGTTATATTCCCGTAAGTTTTGCCAAAATATCAACAGAAACATGGACAGAAGTGGCTTCAACACCTATATCAGACAATAACGGCATGGTTCTTGAAATGGCATACGATTATACCACAAATACAATGTACGGCGCTATTGCACCAAACTCATTGGGGGCAATTCTGTACAAAATAAACATGGAAAACGGAGCAAAAACAGAGGTGGCAAACCTCGGTGGAAAACCAACCGGCACGTTGGCTTGCAGTCCACAAGGGGTGTTGTATATGATTGATAATAAAGCCGATTTATATTCCATTGATAAAACAACCGGCGCCATTACGCTTATCAGTTCTACAGGATTAGACCCTTGGTACAAACAATCTTTAGCATTTGACCAAAATACTGGGCGACTTTTCTGGACAATGATTGAGGATGGCTATGAAAGTAAACTCATTGAAATTGACCCAATTTCGGGAATTGTTTTTGACAGAGGCACTATTGGCGATAATACTGGAATTGTGGGTTTATACACCATTCTCGGCGAAGTAGGAATAGCTGAATCTAAATTACCGGCTACTTTCAACATCTATCCAAATCCGGCAACCGATTTTTTAAAAATTGTTCGTTCAACAAATGAAAAAGCACAAATTGAAATCTACAACATTCTTGGTGTAAAAATCAAATCACTTGAAATTAGTGAATTAGCGGCTGATATTAATGTTTCCGGATTACCGTCAGGGGTTTATTTGATACGATTAATAGACGCTCAAAGCAATTCTGTTCAACGATTTATTAAACAATAATAGTTAATCTCTGTGTAAATCTGTGAACTCCGTGTCTCTGTGCTGATTTTTCAACACAAAGACACAAAGAGCACAGAGTTTCACAGAAAAAAAATAATCTATGCTAAAAAATTCAATTTATACGATACTTTTTACAATATTTTCGATATACAATCTCAACGCGCAGATGGTTAATGTTACCTTGGAAGCCCATAACGTGTGGGGCGATGGCAGCGGGTTTCAACTGCTGTTAGACAAAACCGCTACACAATACGGCATTGGCATTCCAACCTCAGGTCCTATGTCGGAAACTTGCTACCCGCCTGAAAACCTGTATGATATATTTTCATCGAAAATTCCTGCCGATGCATTCCCATCATGCAAAACCACCACTGTTGTGGCGAATGGAAGTGTTACCATCCAAATACCTGCCGGTGTTTACGACTGGTGCATTACCAACCCCCACCCAGGAGGGCGTATTTGGATGGTAGCCGGAGGGGGAGATAATTCCGGTATCCGTGATAATTATCTGTTTGAAGAGGGGAAAAACTATAACTTTCATGTAAAAATGTTTGAAATATTTGACGGTGTTGAGATTACAATTACAGATGCCGATAATCCCTGTCCAAAAGTATCGAATGTAACCGCATCCGTGGTTGAGGGTAATAAAGCAAAAATTACCTGGGCAGCACCACCCGCGAAAGGGTTGTCCTACTTTAAAATTTATCAAAACAATGTGGAAGTTGGCGTTGTAAACAAAGGGGTTACGGAATGGAAATCGAATAGTTTGGTTACAGGAAACTATACTTTTGCTGTGGCGGCTGTTTACACACCTGCCGATGATTGTTTTCCAGTAAAAGTACCCGCGCCCGTGCTTCAAATATTAACCTGCTACCAAAAAATTACGCATCTTACCGTTGATTTTGATGCATCTTGCACGAAAGCGGAAATCAAGTGGAAATCGCCGACAAAAACAAGAAGCGGCGAGGTTTATAATAACGGACCCTTTATTACCCACCCCGGACAAGGCGCTAACGGCGCGGATGCAAGTGCTTACAATGCGCCCTTTTCCAGCGCTTACGGCGTTGGCGCTAATATAACAGCCGGTTATATGATTGGAGATGATTTTACACTTGATAATGATTATACGATTGAAACGATTGATTTCTTTGCCTATCAAAACGGCGCCGGTGTTACTTCTACTATAACAGGAGTTTATGTGCAAATTTACAAGGGCAATCCCATGTCAGGCGGCACTTTGATTTGGGGAAATACGACCACCAACCGCATGATTGCGACCACTTATACCAATGTAAATCGCGTTTCGCTATCCACGCTAACCTCCACGAATCGTAGAATTATGAAAGTTACGGCTGAAATTGGTTTAGATTTGTTTGCAGGAATAAATTATTGGCTGACATGGGGTTTTACCGGCTCATTATCAGATGGTCCATCTCAAATTCCGGTAACTATATTTGGACAGCCCGAAACAGGAAATGGTATTCTGAAAACCCCCTCCGGCTGGGAAATAGCGCAAGACTTTTATACAGGCGCAGTTTATGATTTTGTTTTCAATATGTATGGCGAAAAAATAGTAAATCCGGAAACAAACTACAATGTTTACAGAGATGGAACAAAAATTGCAGGACCTATCAACAACACTTTTTATGAGGATGTAACTTTTGACAAATTTAAAGAACACACCTATAGTGTTGCGGTTGTTTGTGTTAATGGCGGCGACGGGGAATGGACAAGCATAAAAAAAACACCTTGCGAGGGTAATCATTTGGATGAATATGCAAACCATTTTTCTATCTATCCCAATCCGACATCTACAGAGGTTATTAAGGTTGTTCGTACCACAAGCGAAAAGGCACAGATTGAAATCTACAATATGCTTGGGGTAAAAGTAAAATCGCTTGAAATTAGTGAATTAGTGGCTGAAATAAATCTATCGGGATTAACTTCAGGGGTTTATTTGATACGATTAACGGGTAATGATGTTCATTCTGTTCAACGATTTATCAAACTATAGGTAATAAATCACTTTTTTCAAATCTACGGCAATAAAACTCTTTTCGCGTTTGTCATATAAAATACCATCAATAATAAGCGACTTTGTGCTTATTTCAGGAACAGTAAGAGTGGGTTAAATATTTTTATAATTTTGCCGGAAGTTATTCCATTATTCATAAAACAACTTTATTATGAAAAAAATACTATTTATTGTTGCCGTATCAACAGTATTTATTTTTGGTTTACAAGCCCAAAATACTGCTTTGCAACTTGAGCCAGTTGGCATGTATAAAAAAAGCAAATCGGAAAGGTTTGATATTATTATGAAAGAGGGAAAACCTTTCTGTATTTTTGATAATATCTCACAAAAAAACTATACGATTTTCGGAGATGAAATTTCACCTGCCATGAATGCAGTAAAAACGAAATGGAGTGTTGTTACACAAAAATCAGCAAAAGAAGAAGTTGCCACAATTACTTTACATGTCATTGGCGACCCGTGGGGAAATAATACCGGACTTCAAATGTTTTTAGATGCAGATGCTGAGATTGTAGATAACTTTTGGGATTACTTTTGGATAGATGAAAGTTATTTTTTTAATAACAGTGAGTACAAAATCCCTGAAAATGCAATTTATGGTTTTATTAATCCGCAGGTAATTTTAAATGGAACAGGCACGGTGGATATACCCGGCGGGGTGTACGACTTCCTTTTTTTAAGGCCCTGGCCTTTATTACAAGGGTACTTTGTTCCAAAGTGGGCTGGTTCGGATGAAATAGCAATGGCAGATAATTTTACCTTCATAGCTGGTTTTGAGTATGTTTTTACTGTTGAGACCCCAGGAGATGTTTTTTTTGAAACTCCGGAAGATATCAAATTGTCAAACATTATTCTTCCAATTTCCTCTTTAGATTTAACCGGCAATGAAGAAATTTCCGTTGTTATTTTCAATAACGGCATGATAAATATATCAGGCAATATTGAGTTGGCTTATAAAATTAATGGTGGAACTGAAGTAGTTGAAAATTATTCTGTTCCGGAACTGATACCCGGAGATGAAATAACCTATACCTTTAACGCTAAAGCAGATTTTTCTGAAGTGGGTTTTTATACCGTTGAGGCAAGAGTTGAATACGAATCCGACTCGAATCCGTATAATAACACAATTTCCGGTAAAACAAAGAAGTTAGCGTTGCTTGAGTTGCCGTTTGCCGATAATTTTGATACACAGGCCAGTATGGACAATTGGTCGAATATTGATGGAAACGGAGATGGATATGCATGGATGTACGACAATTGGTTTTTAACAGATGCAGACGGCGGAAAGGGATGTTTGCAGGTTTTGTGCCAATCTTACGGTGCTAATGAGTACTTAATCACCGACCCGATACCTATTTCTGATTCGGGAACATTTCATCTGAGTTTTTACTCGTATGCATTGGGTAACGATAATATTAAAATTCTTTACGGAACAACATTCAACATTCAAGAAATGGAACTTTGGGACGTTGTGTATCCAAATAGCACAGATTGGGAAAAGGTTGAGATGAGTATAGATATTGATGAACCCGGAAACTACTTTTTTGCTTTTCATTATTTTGGAGATAAATCGGAGGGCGCAAGTGGGGTAAATTTAGACAAAGTGAATATTTCATTTGAACCCATAATTTTTGACAATATTTCAAATATTGCGCTTAACAAACAACTACATCTCTTTCCCAATCCTGTGTCGAAAGTTTTAAATATTGAATTAGAAGCCAATATTATTGACAAAATTTTTGTTTACAATATGTTAGGTGATGTTATTCATATAAATATGAGTGTAAATAGTTCAAACTACAGGTTGAATACTACTGATTTTGCACCCGGCATCTATTTCATAACTGCTCAAACAGAGGCCGGTGCCATTCATTCAAAGTTTGTGGTGCAATAGAAATAATGATTAATCTTTATAATTGCAAAAAATCCGTTTCAAATAAAAATGTATTTTGCCATTAATTTAATGGTCATTAAATTAACAGTGATTAAATTAATTACCCCCCTGCTGCGTTCCTCGCTTTTCAAATTCCTTTTTAATTTTTTGCAACACCACATCATATCGTATTGTTCCCCAATGATAAACCGATAAAAAACGGGGCGGCACTTCGCCGGCAAACCGCTCAATAGCAAAATGGGGATTTAGTTTTTCAACAAAATCAACAATAAATGCAATATAAGTATCCATCGTAAAAGGGTAAAAAGTCTTCGGATTTGCCCAATACTCCCGCTCCATTGGGGTGCCTTTGATAATTTGCAACTGATGAAATTTTATGCTGTTGAGGGGAAGTTGATTGATAACTTTCACATCTTCCAACCACATTTCGGGGGTTTCATAAGGCAGCCCAAAGATAAAATGCGCACCGGTGTGCATATCGTGCGCTCTTATGTTATGCAAAGCATCTACAGCACATTGAAAATCGTGCCCTCTGTTAATGTTGCGCAACGTTTCATCGTGAATAGATTCAATACCAATTTCAATGGAAACAAACATTTTTTTAGAAAGTGCCGCCAAAAAAACCAACTTTTCTTCATCTAAACAATCAGGGCGGGTGCCAATTACAATCCCTTTTACTTCCGGATGGTCAATGGCGGGCCTATAAATCTCTTTTAGTTTTTCTAACGAAGCATAAGTATTAGAGAAGGCTTGAAAATACGCCAAATAGCCATCTGCTCGACGATAGCGATTTTTGTGAAACTCAATCCCTTCTTCCAATTGTTGCCTTACCGGCTTTTGCGGCGTACAATAAGAGGGGTTAAATGCACGGTTATCGCAATAAGTGCAACCATTAAACCCGATGGTTCCATCTCGGTTGGGGCAAGTAAACCCCGCATCAATGGCAAGTTTTTGGATTCTTGTGCCAAATTGTTGGATTAAATAATTTTTATAGGAAAAATAGGGTTCCATTTTTTCGATTAATTCTGTGGTCTTTCATGGTGCAAAAATAGGATAAAAACATTTTTTCTCATAATAAAATTAATGAATTGATAAAGAAAAAAACTGTATATTCGCCAACCTTTTCAAAAAAGGATTAATTGTTTAATATTCAATAGAAAATCAGAAAAACAGAATGAAAGATTTGAACAAAGAAGGCGAAAAAATTATTCAAGTTAATATTGAAAATCAAATGAAGGAAGCGTATATTGATTACTCGATGTCGGTAATCGTTTCGCGGGCACTTCCTGATGTGCGCGACGGTATGAAGCCGGTGCACAGAAGAATCCTATACGCCATGTGGGATATGGGAATTGACTCTACCAAACCCTACAAAAAATCGGCAAGAATTGTGGGAGATGTGCTCGGTAAGTACCACCCGCACGGCGACACAGCCGTTTACGACGCTATGGTGCGTATGGCACAGGATTGGTCGTTGCGCTACCCCTTAATTGACGGTCAGGGTAACTTTGGCTCTGTGGATGGCGACTCACCCGCTGCTATGCGTTACACCGAAGCCAGAATGAAGAAAATTGCAGAAGAGATGCTCGAAGATATCCAAAAAGATACGGTGCAGTTTGATAACAATTTCGACGACTCGTTGCAAGAACCACGCGTGTTGCCCGCCAAAATTCCGGCGTTGCTCATCAACGGTTCCTCAGGAATTGCCGTGGGAATGGCAACCAACATGGCGCCGCACAATCTCAGTGAAGTGTGTGATGGAATTTCTGCCTATATTGATAACAACGAAATTACGATTCCGGAACTGATGGAGTATGTTAAAGCCCCCGATTTTCCAACCGGCTGTGTTATTTATGGTTATGAAGGAGTACGCGAAGCTTTTGAAACCGGTCGCGGAAGAGTGGTAATGCGCGGAGAAGCCACCATTGAAGAAGAAAACGGTCGTAGTATCATAGTAGTAACCTCGTTACCTTACTTAACCAATCCTTCGGAAATGATTAAACGTACCGTAGAATTGATTAAAGAAGACAAAATTGACGGTATCTCTAATATTGAAAACCTGTCGAATAAGAAAAACGGCACCAAAATTATTTACGAACTCAAACGCGAGGCTGTTCCTAATGTGGTGCTCAATAAGTTGTATCAATACACGGCGCTACAATCTTCATTCAGTGTAAACAACGTGGCATTGGTAAACGGACGTCCGATGTCGCTAAATTTAAAAGATATCATTGCCGAATATGTGAAACATCGGCATGAGGTGGTGGTGCGCCGTACTCAGTACGATTTGCAAAAAGCATTGGAACGCGCTCACATTTTGGAAGGTCTGCTCAAAGCATTGGATATTATTGATGAAATCATTGCGTTGATACGTGCTTCCAAAACGGTGGAAGATGCCCGCAACGGATTGGTAGAAAATTGGCAATTTACCGAAATTCAAGCGCAGGAGATTGTAAATATGCGTTTACGCCAATTGGTAGGTTTAGAACGTGAAAAACTTCAAAATGAATACGATGAACTGTTGAAGAAAATTGACTATTTACGCCAACTGCTTGAAAATAGAGAGATGCGCATGCTAATCATTAAAGATGAGTTGGCAGAAGTGAAAGAAAAATATGGCGATGAAAGACGCTCTAAGATTGAATTTGCCGCTTCCGACTTTAGAATTGAAGACACTATTGCCGACGAGGAGGTGGTCATCACTATTTCGCATTTGGGTTATATTAAACGGACACCGTTAACAGAGTATAAAGCACAAAACCGTGGTGGCAAAGGTTCGCGCGGAAGCGCCACAAGAGATGAAGATTTTGTGGAAGATTTACATATCGCTACAAACCATAACTACTTGCTGTTTTTTACCGAAAAAGGTAAATGCTTCTGGTTGCGCGTGTTTGAGGTTCCCGAAGGTAATAAAACCTCGAAAGGTCGTGCTATTCAAAATTTGCTGAATATTGAATCAGACGACAAGGTTAAAGCCATCATCAATGTTAAGAATCTTTCAGATTCAGAATATATTAACAATAATTACATCATTCTTTGTACCGAAAAGGGTATTATTAAAAAAACCTCTTTGGAAGCCTACTCCCGCCCGCGCGTAAACGGCATCAACGCGATTACCATTCGTGAAGATGACCATTTGTTAATAGCCCGACTAACCAACGGCACCAGCGAAATTATGATGGCGCTAAACTCCGGAAAAGCAGTGCGTTTCAACGAAAAAACAGTGCGCCCCATGGGTAGGAATGCCTCCGGCGTAAAGGGAATTACCCTGAAAAACGAACAAGATTTCGTGGTGGGTATGATAAGTGTTGAGAGCGCTGAATATGACATCCTGGTTGTATCTGAAAACGGCTATGGAAAACGCTCTTCTATTGATGAATACAGAGTTACCAACCGAGGCGGAAAAGGGGTTCGTACTATCAATATTACGGAGAAAACCGGCGGTTTGATTGCTATCAAAAATGTTACCGACAACGATGATTTAATGATTATTAATAAATCGGGGATTGCTATTCGTATGCACGTTGATTCTTTGAAGATTAGAGGGCGTGCTACCCAAGGAGTTCGACTTATTAATCTGAAAGAGGACGACTCAATTGCTGCAGTTACCCAAGTGCCGAGAGAAGAAGACGAAGATGAGATAAGTGAAGTTGTTGGTATTGTTGAGGTTGAGAAGAAAAATGAGCCTGAAGAATAACTAAAAGAGAGAAAAATCTATCTTTTTTAATAAAAAAAATTATCCTCAAAATTTACCAAATACACTTTTTCTGTTGCCCGCGTTACCGCTGTATATAACCAGCGTATGAACTCTTTATCCATTTTTTCTTCGGTAAAATACCCAATATCTATCAGTACCACTTTCCATTGCCCGCCTTGTGTTTTATGGCAGGTCAACGAGTAGGAATATTTCACCTGAACGGCATTTAGATAAGGATTTTCCTTAATTTTCATGAAACGAGTGCGCTTGTTTGGAATATCTTCGTAGTCTTTGGCCACTTCATGATACAGTTGTTTCATCTGCTCATTGGTCATTGAAGCGCCTTCGCTTTCCAAACTTTCTAAAATAATTTTAAAATCCACATCAGGATAATTGGGGTAGTCGCACAATCGCACCCGAATATCCATAAAGGTAAATCCGTACAATTCCCGCGTTTTTGTAATAGACATCACTTCCATCAAATCGCCGTTGGCAATAAAACCCACTTCCGAGAGTTCATCAATCCAATAATAATTGTTTTTTACCGCCATTAAAAAATCGCCTGTCGCCAATCGGTTTTCTCGATAAAAAATACGGTTTCTTATTTCCTTATTAAAAATATAAGCACGTTTGTTAGAACGTGTTACAACAACAATATCTTCAGTTGCATAACGGGAAAAGAGCCGGTTTAGTTCATCTTCCAACTCCATACTCCCCATTCGTTGTATATCATCAAAGGAGGATAAGGTAAAGAGGGGCAGTTGGAATTTGTTGTGCGCGAGCATGTTTCTCAGTAGCGTGGCGTTGTGCAAAATACCGGAATCTATGGCTTGGCGAACTACATCGGTAAGTTGGCACGTACTCACGGCAACGTTGTAGTTTGCAGTCAGGAAATCAACATTCAGCGCAGGCGATTCATCGCTTTGCACGGGAGGAAGTTGCGCTTCATCTCCAATAAAAAGCAATTTATTATTCTCTCCTTCAAAAACGTAATCAAGCAAATCGGTAAGCAGTTCTCTTGTCCCGAAAAGTTCACCCGGATTACTTTCGCAAGAAATCATGGAGGCTTCATCCACAATGTACAGTGTGTTAATGCTTTCGTTTTTTTTTCTTTTTACTTTAACGAATCCCTCTTTGTGTGAAATTTTATAAATATGTTTGTGAATGGTAAAGGCTTTTGTGCCGGAATAGGAGGCGAAAACTTTTGCGGCTCTTCCGGTGGGCGCCAGCAAAACGGTTCTTTTATGTAAATCGGTAAACACCCTGACTAATGCACTGATGAGCGTTGTCTTTCCGGTTCCTGCATATCCTTTTAAAATAAAGAGTTGTTTGGGGTCTTTTTGATATAAAAATTCAACCATTTGCAGCATCGCCGCCCTTTGCCCCGAAGTTGGTTCGTGAGGTATTTGCTCGTTAAATAATGTTAAAAATTGTGATTTAGAAAGCATAGTTAATTCCAAATTGTATTCCTTCAGTTCCTTTCCACAATTTCATCTCTTTATTTACCCAACTTTTATTTATCCAGTAATTTCCAACAGGTTTAGAGGGGTCGTAAAGAGGAATCCCGTAGTCTAATCGAATAAGAAAAAAACCAAAATCCAAATGCAGCCCAGCCCCCACGCAAGCAGCAATTTGTTTGTAAAATGTTTGAAATCGAAATTCGGCATCGGGCATATCTTCATATTTAGAGAGTAGCCAAACGTTTCCAATATCAGAGAATATACCGAATTTAAACGCTTTATAAATGGTGCCTCTATATTCTAAATTTAACTCAATTTTCATATCTCCCACACGTTCAATATTAAAATCGTCTTCCTCAGCATAATTATGATAACCGCCCGGACCTAACTGCCGAAAAGTCCATCCGCGCATACTGTTAGAACCACCCACAAAAAAACTTCTTTCAAACGGAATTACCGCCCCTTTTCTAAAAGGTACTGCCATCCCAAAAATAAAACGGGTAGCAAATGAATTGTTTTTGTTAATGTTTTTTTTATGGGTAACATTCAGGTCAAATTTTTCATACGTCCCATAGTTAAAACCATTAAAAATAGTCCAAATATTATTTTTATTTACCAAAGTGTTAACAGAATATAGCAGCAACCCAACTGTTTCAAAAGAAAAATTGACTCTCATGTCGTCTTTTCCTGGCTTTCTGAAACTTAGCGTGTATTTTGCAGAGGGAAGAAAAAATTTATCAAATTTGCGCTGGTAGTCTATGGGATATTTTGAGATAGCGTAATTATCTCGGCTGTTTCGGGTATCTAACGTGGAGACTTCAATGGGGGAAATGGAGTGAGTTAGAAAACGGGTGGGGCTCCATCGGTAAATATAGGAGAGTTGCAAATTTAAACGAGAATATTTTTGGGTGTAATTGCATAAAAACTTTATTTCCGTTGAGTAATCCCAAAAATTAATATTTTGATATTTGGGCAACATCAATAGTCGTGGAAATTGAAACGACACCGCGCCTCCCCCCTCGCCGTAGAAAAGATAATCTGCTGTGGTTACTTTTTTGATAAGAGAGTTAAACCATTCGTAATAATAAATACTACTCTGCCCGCTAATGGTTAGATATTCAGCCCCTCTAAAAATATTTTTGTTAATGTAGGCTGCCTGTAAAGTAGTTCTGTCGGTTCGGGTTTCAAATTTCGTCTCCACCGTATTTTGCTTGGCTCTTGTTAAACGTAGCGTAGTATTTAAAACCCCTGTTTTGTTAATGCTATCCCAAAGTGTTTCATCTTCATGATAATTGATATTGATAATGGTGAAATTTCTAAGGTCTTGCAATTTTTTATAAGTTCTCTCATAAGCCGTTTGTGAGAACAGGTCTCCTTTTTTCATCCACACCGCGCCGGCAATAGTGCGACTTTTATAATCTTTGATTAACTTTGTTCGTGCGGCACTTTTTTTTATTTTTTTTGTTGTAACAAATTCATATAAAGTAGAATCCGATTTATTTCGAAAATCCAAATAGGGAATCGTTTCCAAGTTCACACTTTTATCAAAATTCAAATCATAATTAGTATAAACCAACACATTATTAAATCGGTAACGATTTTTACTTTTAGTTATCAGCGATTCATCAAGCAGGTCATCGAAAGATACTTTAATGGTAATGGCTACGGTAGGGTTGTTTTGTGCATTCAGGTATCCGAAAGCATTGTTGGTGTCTATCAAGAAAGTAACCATTTCCGGAGTAGCATAATAAAAGCCCTGGTTTCTAATTTTGCTAATCATGCGATTTCTTTCAGCCACCAAATCTTCTTCGTTGTAACTCTTTCCGGTTTTCAGTAATGAATTTACCGTATCGGTGATGACAATCCGTTTATATTCCGGTATATCAATTTGATAATTAATACTTCTAATAAAATATTGGAGGTTGGGGGTTACCCAGTAATTAACTTTTGCTTTCTGTTTTTTTAAAAACTGCACTTCGGTTTTGGTTGAGGCATCAAAATAGCCGAGTTTAAACATGGCTAAATCAATTTGCATCATTGAGCGTTGCATTTCTAAAGAATCTAACAATACGGGTGCGGTTCCGTTTTTTCTACACCACCGGTTAAATTTGGAGTCTCTTGTTTTGCCCGTAATGGAATCATATTTCGGTTGGTGGTAAGCCCATAGGGATGCTTTTACAGGGAAAACCTCCATAAATTTTTTAGTAGGGATGGGTCTTACCAAGTAAATCAAATCATCGAATTGGGTGGCTTTTGCGCCCTTAACCCCATCCACTTTAACCGTATTTCTAACCAATGCGTGTTCATCATGCGTGAGATGTTTGGTGTAATTACAAGATGAGAAAAACAACACCAATGCCAAAAGAGCGTAACATTTTTCAGTTTTCAGCCTATCGCATATCAATAATCTGCACATTTGGAAAATCGTTTTTGTTAAAGGTAAATTTGGCATCAGAAACTGCCGCGTTGGGTGTAAATTTTGAAATTGCGTAGGTAATCACTGCGCCATCCATTTCATACATCTTAATTTGTTGAATCATGGAGGTAGTTTTGTCAATAAACAATCTCATTTTATAAAAGGGCGTTTTTTTCTTAAAAGTTAAATCCACAATATCCACACGTTTTTTTTGCAAAGTTTCCTCTCTAATAAATTTAACGGTGAAATCCTGTTTCCAGTTTTTCAACATTTTAGTGGGGTGAAAGAGCGAAAAATCGTCGTCATCATCTATCTCAAAAAGGGATGCTTCGTTGGTGCTTTTTTGGTAGTTCCATATCATTTTTCCATCGTTTGCGATAATTTGGTCTTCAAAAGAGAGCAAGTATTTTTCTTTTTTAACCACCAAACTTCCGGATAAATGTTGGATTTGCGTTTTGTTTTCTTCCATTTTCATTGAAAAATTTAAAGAAAAAGAGGAGAGTGCATTATATTTTTGCACCGT
>Ga0209628_10001115_pt1 | contig 17042 bp, 21 predicted proteins | sample TergutCu122P4_FD_187285 | JGI IMG/M metagenome (GOLD analysis project Ga0209628, IMG submission 187285) | Cubitermes ugandensis P4 segment gut microbial communities from Kakamega Forest, Kenya - Cu122 P4 (SPAdes) (version 2) | ecosystem: Host-associated > Arthropoda: Insects > Digestive system...
CTGATGTGAGATCAGCTGGCAATTCTGTGACTTCTGTGAATTCGACTTTACAAGGGAAGTCTACCATTTGTAAAGAAAAAGCGTTTAGTAAATACATTTGTTTTATATGTTTAAAATGTTTAGAAAATGCAAGTAAAAATGCTATAGTTTCACGTATATAGCCACGGTCATTCCTATTCCCCGCACGAAGCACCTATTTCCACAGTTGGCATACAGTATCCTGTATGTACGCTCACCACGTATGCTCAGTTTTCTGCCACTCCGCTTACCACTTTGAAGTATTCATCCTTCATTGTACGGGTGGTGTTTCCATGTATTAGTTCCCCTTCGACGTATTGTGAATTGATACATTCACAATTTGGTTCAGACTGTTTTCATCACTGAACCTCAAACGTACCCCTTTTATAGCTTCCAACGGGGTTGTTACTTACTATTGTTTGCCGATACATCGGATGTTACGGGTTTAATGCTTGAATCAACACCCCGTTTACTTTAGTAGTTTTCACATTCGGTTTCAACTTTTTCGGTGATTGAATTTGCCTTAGTTCCGCATCTGCAAAGACATTATTTTTTAGTCTTTGCCTATGTTACCCTAATGGAGTTATCCGCCATAATCGGTGACTAAACCGACATTGTGTACGTCTTGCCGCTCATACGTTTTATATATATCGTACAAGTGCGATAACTTCTCACCTTAAACCTTGACTGCTCATGGGATTTTAACCCCACTTCTTTGTGTTATTACAGCTATCCCAAGGTCGATGCTAACCATAGTAAATTCCGGTGCTATGGTCTTTTACCCGGAATTTGTATTTAGAAATGTAACTTATTCAATAGTTCGACTTTATTCAGTTACTACCCCGTCACACACAGGGTACGTATTAATTATGCTGGAATTAATTATTCACCAGCGTTGTTCATACAGAGGCCAGCCTTCCTCGTTCCCATTTAAGGTACTTGTAGTTAGAGTATGCTTGCTGAACTTTCTATACACCATCGCTACAACATGTATGTATAGTATATCCGTTAATGCCACTGTTGCCCAGGTTTTAAGCGACTTTATACTGGGTGGCCAACACCCCTCTCATTTTTATACGGGCTTGGGACCGTTACTCTTTCGAGTAGCATGATTGATGTTGTCAAGGTAAGGTATTATAGCTTGCCTGAGGTTTGGTTTTAATCTTAGGCGTTGGTCGTTTTAAAATGTTAGGGCGCACGATAGTATGTGCGCACTAACATTTATGCTGCGGGGTTTAGAACACCGCAGTTTTAAGGTCGGTGGCTATCCACCAACCTTTTTTAACTCCCCGAGCAATTAGCTCGGAGAAAATAGCTGATGGTAGCGGACTATCATCAACCGGTTCTTTGGAGATTTCCCCTGTGTTAACGTCCACCGGGTATTCACCGGGTGCGACGAAAGTGACTTTGGTGATCTCCTCGGTCGGCTTGTCTTTGCGAACAAGCCGTTTACCGACTGAACTTGGGGACGCCTTTTGGAACAGGCGTCCCAGAATTGCAAACTTACTTTCTTTTGGCAGAAAGTTGTTTGCCGCTTCCCAATTGTTTATTGAAGCCATTTCGGCTTCAGTTTCGCCACCCTTGGGACGCTCGGTGGCGATAATGTTGCCTGCTGCATCCTTTGGAGCTATGGCAACAAGCTCACTCCAAAGTTCCGGGTAATCTTTCTTGAACAAGCCGACCCGTGCGGCTATGTTCTTGGCGAAGATCCCTTCTCCAAGGGTCTTCTTTCTGGGGGCGACGTCTATCATCAACGTCCAGCCGGCTCCCCCAGAATTTTTTTGGATGTAGGCGGCTACTACATCTAAAATTGAAGTGTTCATGTGTTTAGGCGAGGAATTTTTAAAGGAATTTCAGTTCCCACTTTCCCCGCAACTCATCGGCCGGGCTTTGATCTTAGGGTACCTTGCATTCTCACAAATACTTCCAAAAAAATTTTATAATTTTAATTTTTTTCGAAAATTTTTTACAAAAGTGTAGAAGAAGCGCTATTGGTACAACCAAAAAAGTTTAAAAATTTTTGTAACAAAAACGGATTTCATACGTTATACACGTTATAGTAGTGTAGGCAGCACAGCTGAATGAAGAGCCGATCAAAGGCTACGTTACTCCTAAATGTGCTAAACTTGAGTAACACGAATAGGGGATATTATGTCTATACGTAAGGTAAGGCCCCCACCGGGATCCAGGTGCAAGTAGAGACGGAGGGAGGGCTAAACACTGGGCAGTATTCGGAGCAGGAGGAGTATACGTTAGTATACGACGGTGCTGATCGCGCAGAATACGGTGTATAAGTAGGGATCATAAGGGACGACGCTTGAGTCCCTTATACCATAATATATATACTATATACTTCTTTTCTTTTTGCTTCTTTTTCTTTTCTTTAATTATATTAAAGCCAATAACTAACTAATTATGGAAATACTAGATACTATATTGTGTATAATTATATTTGGTATACTATACTATTTGTGGAATAGGGAAGATTAAAAATTATTAATACGGAGTGTAACCTTTTGGGTTATTAAACGTTATATAAGTAAATATACAATATGAAATTAGAATTGGGTAAATATTATATATACGACGATGAGTTTTCAAGCTTCCCTCATATGATGAGAATATATGGTACGTTTAATCATATAATGACAGAAATGATATGGGTATCTGATATAACAAATAAAGATACCGATTATACAGATTTTAGCGTATTCTATAGAATTAATGGTAGGGTTGACTTACCAAATATACCAGATAAAAGAAACATACGGGAGATAAGTCAGCAGGATTTTGAACAATATGCTGGGTTAATAAATAAATTTAGGGAAGATTATAGTAAATTGAAGATAGAATATAAAGATTAATTATGATATATACTATACCTGGTGTGATGATACCTATCATTCTACTTTTGATGGGATGTAGTTTTGGAATTGGTTGGACTACTGGAATGTTGTGTTTTAAACAACAAATAGATAAAAAGTTAAGTACTGTGTTAAACGGTACGGTTATAGAAATAGACTTAGGATTCAAGAGATATAGAGTAAGGTTGATGGAGGATAAAATTAATGAGTGATGTAATATTTGGCGGTATTATAGCATTTGCGATCCTGATTGGTTATCTTATAGGATATTTGATTGGATGGAATAACGGAGTAAAAAAAAGATAAGATGGGTGATGTAGTATTAATGGTAGTATTTGGTAGTCTTGGGGTTATTATAATGTTCTTGGGATTTTTAATAGGTTATTGGTTAGGTTGGTCTAATGGTATTAGGAAAAAATAATATGGAAGATATATTAAAGACAGTAATAGATGGTTTAGAGTATGAATTCTTTAGTGATATACTAATCAAACCATTAGAAGTTGAACAAGTAACTAAAGAATTTACTACACAAGTACCTACTGGTAAACAGACTATTGATAAGGTTACCGGTAATACAGTAGAGAAATATAATGTAAAGAAGGAAACTAAAAAGGTAGATGCTACTTTTCAAAAAGGTATAGTATTATTCATACCAGAAGGTACTATATGTAAGTTTAAAGTAGGGGATACTATAGTATTTCCTAAATCTAGGGCAATATACTTTGACTTATTCAAAGATAGTATGATGATTAAGATATATGATATAGTGGCTATACACAGACCTAAAACTAAAGCAGAGTGAGTCAGACTATTCCAGATAATGAATACCAAGGTCATTTAAAAGACAATGCGAGATTAGCCAATCAAGTTAATTATACTACATCAAATGATGGTTATACTTGTAGAAATTGTTGGTATCAAAAATCAGTAACGATTACGCCGCGTATATGTAATCACAAAATGACTAATAACTATGCGGTAGACGGTTTACATAAGTGTAATAATTATAAATTAAATCTTATGCCAGAAATAACACAAGTGACTCATGTGGAAAACTAAACCTCAATTACGTTATCGGCTAACACAATATCCAGATAACGTAGCGTATTATAATTCTGAAACATTTATAACAAAATATATAAGTGCTACTAAGATGGGTAATTATTGTGTATATGATACGGTAGCAAATCAAGAGTCGCTTACGAATTGTAGCGAAATATGTAAAACTTGTAAAGGTTATAGGGAATGATAATATTCACAGATGGTGCGTGTAAGAATAATCCTGGTGCTGGTGGTTATGCAGCAGTTATAATACCAGACAATTATGAAGAGACTCAACAATTAACTATCATTAGTGGTGGTGAGTTGAAGACTACTAATAATCGTATGGAGTTAACTGCGGTAATTAAAGCGTTAGAGTATTGTTTTAATTTAACATATATAGGGGAAATAATTATATATTCTGATTCTCAATATGTTACTCGTGCTATCAATGAAGAATGGTTAGAGAGATGGATAGACAAGCATTTTAAAGGAATTAAAAATCAAGACTTATGGTTAAAGATATGGAAGTATATATGTAAACTTAATGTACGATTTGAGTGGATTAGGGGACATTCGGACATAACTTATAACGAATTAGCCGATAAATTAGCTTCCGAAGCTTGTTTCTTTCAAGGGGAACCATTTATATATAATACTAATATAAATAATATATTAATTAAAGAAAATGAATAATAAATTTGATAATATTAAATCGGTGAGATTTGTAGTCGGACCTCATCAGGATAAAATCTTAATCAACAATAAGATTAATGGATTTAGTTATACGGCTAGTTTTAATGAGGATATAGACGGAGAAGAACATTATGCCAATGAGTCTATATTTCACAATTATGTAAGTATTGATAATTTGCTAAATAGTAGTATAGTTGTGGTAGAAGAAATGGAAAAAACTCCTGAAGAAAGTGAATTCGTAAAACGTTTTCAAGAATATCACAACAACGATTTTGCTATATTGGTTGATTTGATAGTAGAATTGTATCATAGGTACAACAATGCATACAATGCGTCTATTAGCACATTAACAACTAATACCCCAGCAGATAACGTACTTATAGCTAGACAAAAAGAAGGTTTAGAAGTAATTAAACATATTGTGAGTAGATTTTTTCAATCTCATGAATCTGTGGAAACGTCAAATAACCAAGCGGGAGCTTAACAAAGTCTTTTTAACAGCTATGAACGGTCTGTTAGGTTTAACAGATAAGGAATTGGCTGTAACTACAGTATTGTTAGACTTACGAGATAGGCCCGATCACGCACTATACCCAAACAATATAGTATGCAAACCTAATAGGGAAATTATAATGAAACGATTAGGTATATCTAATCAAAATGTTATACAATTAATAAGTAGGTTGAAAGCTAAACATATATTAGTTAGGGGTAACAGGGATGATGAATTTATGTTAAACAAAGCAATTATACCAATAATTATTGGCAATAGAATAGTACAAATAACATTATTATTAAAATTAAATGAAAGCGAAGAAGTGTAAACTACGTGATCCTGAAAAGTAATGACGAGGAAGTATCGAAAAGTAAAAAGTAGTGTACAAGACATTAGAGATGAATCTTTTATTAAACATGTTGCTAAATGTTACAATTTACCAGATACTGTAGTGCGTAAAGCAATGCTATTCCCGTTTAAATTCGTTACTCATGTAATGAGGGATCCCACTGATACAGCACCTATATATTTATTCAAGTTAGGTACATTTTCTGTTAGGCCGATGTTTGAGGAAGACAAGAAAATGACACTGAAGAGAGCAAAAGAGATTGCTAGTGCAAGGGGTAAATTTAAACGTAAATTGATAGCTGAAGACTTTGAATTATACAAAAAATTGTATGGGGATTATGAAGCTAAAAAAAGAGCTTATAAGGAAAGAACCACCACTGGTGGAAATAACGAAGATACGATTAAGTGAGAATATATTTACAGCAAATGGTAATTCATGGGATGTACCAACACTAATACGACATTGTGAAGAAGAGGACCTACAAGTATTTGATGTACCTTTAGCAGGGATATCGTTAGACACTATGCCATTCGATATGCGTAATTTTAGGGACTTTGTTCATCATTGTAATAGAGTTATTAGTGCCGATTTGTCTAAACCAATTATCTTTGATAGTTTGGGGAATGTTTGTGATGGCTTCCATAGAATTGCTAAAGCGATAATAGAACATCATCCGACTATAAAAGCTAGGCGAATAGTACATATGCCTTCACCATCGGGTAAAGAACCACCTGAAGAAAATAAATAAAATAATGAAAGTTAAATGGTTTAATGAATCGGATAAGTATAATCCGTTAAAGCAGATTGGCAAGAGACCGTCTGAAGAAGAAGTCGAGTCCTGGAGACCGAGAGATTGTTATGAATGTGAACGTTATAACAAGAGATATAGAATAATAAGAATTGCTCCGATAATACGAGTGATATATCGTCCGAGCATGTATAGTTTTAGTCGTAATATTATAGAAGTATATTAATATGGTAAAGGAAGTCAAGAAGGTTACTGAACCTAAAGTGAAGAAAGTAAAGAAAGTTGTTGAACCAAAACAAGATCCAATTCGTACAAATGTATATATAGACACAAATAGTGGTAAAAAACGATGGTGGTCTAAAGAAAAAGTACGGGTAGACGTTACGGTAAATGTAAATCATCATGAACAAAGTATATCGTTAGTGACATATTTTGATCCAAATGAAGATTATTTTGCAGAAATTCCAGCAATAATTTTAAAATTAAAACAACAATTTCAAGTATTTAATGAATTGACATGCGCCTAATACTGGAAAGAATTAATAAACAATCAAATCTAACTATCGGTAGATTAACTATTTATTTAGATGATGGTACTAAAATATTTTGGTGTGATACTTTAGAGGATAAGGATAGAGGGTTAACGCAAGATATGTCCTTGTCTAGGATCAAAACTATAAAGATTGTGGGTCAAACAGCTATACCGACAGGTACTTATACTATAAGTATGGATGTAGTATCGCCAAAATTTAGTAGTTTAGAACCATATAAATCAATAGCCAAGGGTAAAGTACCAAGATTGTTAAATGTACCAGGTTTTGAAGGTATAGTTATACACATTGGTAATTGGCCTAATGATACTACAGGTTGTATATTAGTTGGTACAGCTACAAATAATTCAGTGCTTAACAGTACTGATACATGGAAAAAGCTGTATACTTTTCTGAAAGTTGCAAGATTAAAAAACGAAACTATAATCATAGAAATAAAATGAATAAAGTAAAAATTGAATTTGTAAAGAAAGCACAGGATGCTTTAGTTCCCGAATTAACTACTGCTGGTTCATATGCCTTAAAAGTATTGAAAGGAGAAATGCATCGTAATGCCGACAACACGGGCTTATTAGTGTATGGTTGTGGTATTGCTGTCACTATACCAGAAGGTTATGTGGGTGTTATATATCCAGATGTATCGATAGCTGGGACTTCGATAATGTTTGCGGAGTCTGTAAAGATATTACCAGCTGGTGAAAGTTTACTAGACATCGCGTTTAAATTTACATCCGGTACAGCATTAGCTACTGCATATGAAAAAGATAAAATATATGGTCAATTATTTATTGTACCGGTGGTGGTGCCTGAAGTGGATGTATTGGAATATGTTGAACAAACTGAACCTATAACCGCTGCAAAGGTACAAGTAAATACACAAGAAATATGATAGAGTTTAGCGTAGCGTATCGTATCGAAGAAGTAGATGAAGTTACTGAAAAAGTAATAGTATATGCAGTAATGCCTGAGTTTAGTGATATGTCTATCGACGACATTACTGAAAAAGATAAATTGATATTTGGTTCTGCTGGATTAAAATCGCATAGTTACTTAATAGCTAAAGGCACCAATATAGATAACTCTTGGGTATTACATAAACTAACTCTTTCTCCAAACGAGAATGAATCGGAATTTGTTAAGGCTGTTGAGACTGCGGAAAATACTATGGAAGCTCCTTACGAAATTGGGGATTTTGATCAAGTCGCAGATCAAGAATTTGCTTATGAGGATTTCGATGAAAAAATATCTTGTGATGAATGGGGTGACCCACATGCATAAATTATGATAGCTCCGATTAATGAATTATTTGACCTTACTGCTATTGGTACAATTAACTTATCTGCAGCTGCCTTAGCTATTCCAGTATTCAATAGAATATATGAACCAGCTAAAGACAAGGCATTGGCTCTAAAACAGATAGAATATATTATATTTAAACATCATTGGCGTTCTCCATATCAGGTTTATTCTGATCCTAACTTAAAGGAAGAGAAAATAAAATACCATTTGTTTAAAGATATAAATTATAAGATACCAGAAATAGTAAAGCAATCGGAGGAAGAATATGCTAACGAACTACAAACAAATGAAGTATTACAGTTATTAGATTCTGCTCGTAAGGGTATACGTTACATGACACATGCTTTTAACAATCTTGAACAGAATCAAACTAACCCTAATGACGTAGTTAAATGGACTAAGGAGCTTGGAGCGATGGCAATATCATTAGATACGATAGAAAGAAAAGTAAAAGCAGCTGAACTTACTGCTGCAAGAACCAAAGGTGATAGGGAGATTAAGGCTTTCGAATTACCTAAATAAATTATAAATATGATAACGAAACAAGAATCAGGAATAGATAAATTTGAACAAGCGGTTGACGAATTGGTCAAGGTTACTAAACCAAAACGTAAGCACTATTACCACAATAAAAGTAAATTTTGTAAAACTACAAACGATGGTTTGGTTACAGAATGTGATTCTTATGCTCAACATTTAGAGAGATTTGATGATGAACGATTAAGAAATATACGTGAAATTATAGTTAAATTAGATACTGATATAGACAATTATAGGATACACGTTATAGATAAAGGTAATAATTTAGTATTAACATCATACATGCCTATTCGTAAGTATGTATGGTATAAACTTAAACGATTGTTTAGACGATTGAAAAAATAAAACCGTAGATTGCAAAATTCTAACGTTGTGAAGGGTATAGGGAAACTTATACCCTTTTTTGTTTATGGTTGATTTTAACAAACGTATATATAATAGTAATAAATTTCGTGAAGCTGCTATAACTTTTGAGCAAACTGGTATGTATATTACTGCACCAGAAGGTACTACTGAATATATGACTTATTGGCAACGGGAAATGGACCGCTCTCTCCATGGTTATACTGCTGAGGATGGTGATTATATTACCGGTTTTCATTATTTTTATTTGAACTATTGTCAAATACAACGTATGGTTGACTACGTGACCAAGGATGGTCGTAAACGTAAGCGTAGGGAACGCGGGTTCCCATCGTTTTATGATTACGATTACTTCTATTTTTTGTCAGTAGAAGAAGCTCAGGAAGCTGGGAAACATATGGCTGTCTTAAAATCTAGGCGTAAAGGTATGTCTTATAAAGCCGGTTCGATGTTATGTAGGAACTATTACTTAATACCTGAGTCTAAAGGTTATGTATATGCTTCAGACACTCAATTTCTATTAGGGGATGGTATCATAACCAAGGCTTGGCAGTTTATGGACTTTATAGACGAACATACTGCGTGGTCAAAGAAACGACAAGTTGTCGACACTAAACTACATCGTAGGGCTTCTATATCTACTACAGATAGATTTGGCAATAAAATAGAACAAGGTTATAAATCTGAGATTATTGGCGCCTCTTTGAAGTCGGATGCAGATAAATTACGAGGCAAAGCTGGTCAACTCATATTCTTTGAGGAGGCTGGTAATTTTGATAATTTAGGTGCAGCTTGGGCAATAGCTAGACCATCTGTAGAGCAGGATGGGTATACGTTCGGGTTAATGATGGCATGGGGTACTGGTGGCTCTGCGGACGCAGACTTCCGAGATTTACGTGATATGTTTTATAACCCAGAAGGTTATAATTGTTTAGGTATGCCAAACATATGGGATGGTAATTCTGAAGCTTCTACGTGTGGGTTTTTTTATCCACAGTATGCCAATCTTGAGGATTATATGGATGAAGATGGTAATACTTTAGAAGCAGAGGCCTTAGAATTCTTAATGAAAGAACGTAAAAAGGTTACCGATAACGCTTCATCTTCGCAAATGGTCGACAGATTTATTGCCGAACACGCTTGTACTCCAGCAGAAGCCTCGTTACAACTATCTAATAATATATTTCCTAAAAAAGAATTACAGACACATTTGGCTAATATTCGTAATAATACATCATTAACCAATCATAAACAAGTTGGCGATCTAACTTGGGATAATGGTAAACTAGTATGGACTATAAAGAAACATGGGGATATAACAGGTTATCCTTTACGTAAGAATGATGATCCTCGTGGTTCCATTGTTATATGGGAGCATCCGGTACAAGATGCCCCACGTGGTTTATACATAGCGGGTATTGACCCATATGACGCTGATATTGCTAAATCGTCAGACTCGTTAGGCTCTATATTCATTTACAAACGTCTTCAAAACTTTGAAGAATATTATGATTTACCTGTAGCCGAGTATACTGGGAGACCAGAAACATCTGAAGAATTCTATGAAAATTGTCGTAAATTACTAACTTATTATAATGCTGTAGCTTTATGTGAAAATCAAAACAGGGGTATCTTTACTTACTTCATGAATAAACATTGTGATTATTTATTGGCCGATCAACCAGATATTATACACGATATAATGAAGCGTTCTTCAGTAATGCGTAAGAAAGGTATACATATGACTACTGCCATAAAAGACACAATGTTAGCCTGGATAAAGGACTGGTTAGTAGAAGAATATGCCCCAGAACACAAAAATTTAGAAAAAATATTATCAGAACCGCTATTGGAGGAGCTAATTATGTTTAACCTAAAAGGTAATTTTGACCGAGTTATATCATTTGGACTCGTTATTATATTTATACATAACCTTCACCGCTTTACGGTGAAGTTTGATAAAAACGAAAAGAAAACACGCAGTGTCATACCAGAAGGCCTATTCTCACAGAAGTGGTTTGATACTGATGCTAAATTTGAATATTCAAATACATTATTATGAATGAAATAAGAGAGCTGTATTCAACCTCTCTCATGCCACCACAAAAATTAGAGTCGAAGAAAAAGACTAAAGCTTGGCGCGAAGCTAACGTCGATTATATAATCAACTCTGGTAATTTACAAGGATATGGTAATGGGCGAGCTCGTAGAGAAGAACTGCAGATTAACTACGATTTATATAACAGCATATACAACGAAAACGATTTAAAGTATGTAACCGATCCGTATAAGCAGCGTGATGGGTTTCCAGCCTCACCTAAAAACTTTAACATCATACGTCCTAAAATAGACTTATTATTAGGTGAGGAAACTAAACGTCCATTTAACTTTGCGGTTACGCGCACTAGCGAGCAAGCATCTTCAGAGATTCAAGATAGAGCTAAACAAATGATTATGCAATTCTTGATGGCTAAAGTAACCGCCAACATGTCTCCTGAAGAAGCACAACAGTTTCAACAACAACTTGAAGCTGGTGAAATACAACCACCTGAACAGATACAAAAATATCTTAGCCGTGAATACAAAGACGTAGCCGAGGTAGCGGCGTATCATATAGTTAATTATCTTCGTAAACAACAAAACATAGACCATGAGTTTATGAAAGCGTGGAAAGACTTGTTGTGTAACGCAGAGGAACATATTTATGTAGGTATCCAGAATAATAAACCACATGTGCGTAGGGTCAACCCTATGCATTTTGCATACGAATATACTCCAACATTAGAGTTTATTGATGAAGCTAATTGGTGTGTGGAACGTATGAGGGTATCTTATACGGAAGCTTATGATATGCTATTTGATAAGTTAGAAGAAAAAGATTTGGACAAACTCTTAACTTTGATTAAAGCTTATTCAAATAAAGTAGGGGAAAGACCAAGTCCACTAGACGACTTTAATCATATCAATATACGTAGTATCAATAATAATAATTTTCTCGATTCTAACTTTTTCTTAGACGACGATGCGGTTGACGTATACCATTGTTGTTGGCGTTCGTTTCGTAAAATTGGTTTTTTAACAATTCTGAATGAAGAAACCGGTCAACCAGAAATGGTAGAAGTTGACGATACCTATGTAAAAACAGGTAATGAATTATCATTAGAATGGGAATGGATACTTGAAATATGGGAAGGTTATAAAATAATGGGGGGTGCGGAACCAATGTATTGTGGCATACAGCCTTTATCCTATCAACATGTTAGTGCAGATAATCCTAATTCTCAACATTTGCCTTACACAGGATGTGTATTCTCTAATACAAACACTAGGCCAATGTCATTAGTAGCCTTAATGAAACCATTACAATACATGTACATAATAATATGGTATCGGTTAGAATTGGCTATAGCTAAGGATAAAGGTAAGATTCTTAATATGGATATTACTCAAATCCCTAAGTCATTGGAGATAGATTTTCCACGTTGGGCACATATGTTACAATCAATTGGTATTAACTTAATCAATCCTTATGAAGAAGGTTGGGGTAATAATCTTGGTGGGCACGCGTCATCTTTTAATCAAATAGCCGCAGTAGATTTAACCACTACTCAAACAATAACACAGTATATAGAGTTATTGGCTAAAATTGAGGATATGGTAGCCGATATATCTGGCGTGACGAAACAACGTCAAGGAGCTATTGAAAATAGGGAATTGGTTGGTAATGTAGAACGTTCTGTTATACAATCCTCACATATTACGGAACCATGGTTTTGGGCACACAATCAAGTAAAGAAACGTGCTTTAACTATGCTATTAAATACAGCTAAGAAGTGTTATCAAGATAATGATATACACAGTCTTAACTATATAATGGACGACGGTACTCGTATTTTCTTGCAGTTGCCATCGACGTTATATGAAGATATGGATATTTTTGTAACTGATTCTTCTGAGGATTTGTCAGCGATACAACAACTTCAGTCGTTATATCAAGTTGCTATGCAACAAGGTGCTACTCTTGGTGATATTGCTGAGATTATGACAATGAAAAATATGACATTGATTAAAGAACGTCTTAATGAAATAGATGAACGTAATCAGCAGCGTATGGAACAAGCACAACAGGCTGAGATGGAAAATCAACAGCAGTTGGCTCAAATGAAACAAGAAACTGACCAAGCGAAGTTAGATCTTGCTCAAGCTCAATTAGAACTTGAACGTTATAAGGTAGATCAGGATAATGCTACTAAGATAGCAGTAGCTGAAATACAAGCATTTAGGTTTCAAAAAGATTTGGATGTTACTAATACAGGTACACCAGATCCAATTGAAATAGCAAATACAGCTCTTGCTAAACAGAAACAAGATATTGAAGCCTTTAAGGTCCAGAGCGATATACAAATTGCTCGTGAACAAATGGAGTCTGATAGGCAGATACAGAAAGATAAAGATGAGCAGGCTATGGCTCGTGAACGAGTTAAAGCTGCTGGTCGCCCAAAAAAATCTAAATAATATTATTCATTATGGAGAATTATTGGGCATCTCTGGATTTAAATATGAAGCGAGAGATCTTCAAACAATTCAGAGAAAATAATCCAAGTATTGGATATTGGGACATAGTTAATCAATATAATGAGACAGCTTCTGGCATGGTTAAACCAAGTGGTCAGGGGCTGAGTGGTATGACTCCGGAGGAACATCAGTATATGACTAATCCACAGGAAGTTTATAGCAATATGGGTGAGTCCCCACTCATAGCTCTACCTAAATCTATGCAGTATGGTAACGATGCTACACAGCAAGCTATTCAACCGGCAGGTGATCAAGCGATTGGCAGTGTTGGTTCTCTTTGGAACAATGAAGATTATATCTCCAACACCTTCAGTTCAAATGCAGTTTCAAACCCTAGATCCGCTTCCTCCGTAGGTAATCCGACGTCTTACGGAAGTAGTTTAACTCAAGCTGATATCAATGCTGCTAATCAACCCATGGTTGGTGGTAAAGGTAGGGGTAGGTATACTAATCAAACAGCTTGGGCAAAAGATTTAAGCGATGCGTATCGTAACGCTGGTGTAACTAATTCTAAGATGTTAAGTATGCTAGTGGCGCAAGACGCATTAGAATCGGGTTGGGGAAGATCCCCAGTTGGTGATTACAATTATGGTAACATTAAAGTAGGTAGTTCAAACATGCCATACAAAACAGCTATGGATGATGAACCAGTACCGAGTAAATTTCGTTCATACGAATCACTAAGTTCGTATGCAAGAGATAAAGTATCATTGCTCAAAAATAATTACGATTTTCATGAGGGTGATGATATTGAAACATTTATAGCTAAAGTAACTGGGGCAAATCAGAAAAGGAAAAGATATGCTACATCCCCTACTTACGATAGTGCCCTACGTAATATTTACAAAACAGTTAATAAAAAGGTAGGCTCGTTTGCAGATGGTACAGATGGTGATGATTTATTTAAAGAATATACGAAGGAAAAAACACAACCAATACCGCAGGAGGCAGCAAGTTTATTGTTGCCTATGCTGTTTGGTTTAGGCCGTATACGTAGATATGCAGATGGTGATGACGATACTAATACGGACGAAGACGATTATACGGGGGTAGTTGACGCGATAGATGGTATTTATCCACGTTATGAAAAAATGGTAAACGAATATAAAGATGGAACAGAATCATGGGCAAAAGTACCACTACCACAACGTCCATCTAATATATCTCCCGCAATACAACAATTAGCAAATCAACAACCAGTACAAGATGAATTAGCACTTAGACAGCAAGTAATGCGCGGTATCGATAGAGATACTCAATTAGCCGCTCAGCAAAAAGCCCAGTATGATTATAATATGCTCCATCCGATAGGGAAAGGGATGTATACGTTAGGTGGTGCTTTACAAGGAGTAGGTAATGTATTAACAGGGGATATTCCTGGTTTACTTGGGGATATTAGTCGATTAGGGATGTCTTTAAATCCTTTAGCTTCACAGGGATTAAAAGACTATCATAATCAGATGATGCCAACAGCTTTGAGAGATAGTGATTGGCTGGAGAGAAGTGTTAATATGGCAGCTATGTTGGGTGGAGAAGGCTTGATGAAATTGGGAGCCCGCCCAGCAAAAGAAGTAGTAAAACAAGGAAGGAAGGCTGCTCGTTCGGTACGGGACATCGTCAGTAAAGGTAGAGACGAACTTTTTACGGATCGGGCACGAAAATTACCAATTACTTCTTTGCAAGAAGCTAACCCTACCCAAAGAGAAATTATATTAGAATCGGAAAGAATTTTTGCCGAGAAGATGAACAAATTAAAACAAGTAGAAAAACAATTGGTAAAAGAGGGAAAGAGTATGTCCATGCTATCCAATAAACAACGTAAGGAATATCTCAAGGCGGTAGAAGAAGCTGAGCAAAATTTTGGATATTCTTTTGACACTAAATTGTTGCAGGATATGGAAGCGGGTGCAGCATTTTATTATGACTTAAAGAACAAACCGTTGCATATGCGAATGTTATATAAAGATTTTCCAACGGAAGAAGTGTTGAGGCATAAACAACTTACTAATGCCTGGCATGAGCCAGCACATCGGGCAGCTAAATATTATCCCAATATTATACCAACTAATGGTTTAGTTGGTAGTGGGAATCCATATATAGTGAATTTGTTAGAAGAAGCTTATCCTGGATTGGGTGCTAACGAAGCTTTTGCAGTAAATAGTGAATTACAGCAATTATTGAAAAATGTAGAAAATATTACAGAAGATAATATTGTAAATGTTATGCAAAAGAAAGGTGGATATTTTCCACAACTTCTCAATGAGTTAAATTTATTGAAAGGTTCTGAGCGAAATAAAGTTTTTGAGTCGATGATAAAATCGTTGGATCTACTTTCGGGAATACCGATAGTTGGCACTGGCATAGTAAACTTATCGAGGAGTAGAAAAAGAAAAGAAGACGAGGTGCCTGCGTACGAGGATGGTACGGAAGAAAAAATTGATTTAAATAAGAAAGATTTCAATTTTTCTATATACGGACCAGATCCTTTCTCAAATCCTTCTTATTTTTATAGACCAGACCAAGGATACGGTAAATCACAATACGAAATAGATCAAGATAAATTACACATAGATAAAACAGGTTTAGATAAACGTAATACCAGTAGTACATATGTTATAGATAATACTGGAAAAAAAATATTGAATCCGTATCAACAAGCGGGATTAGAAAGCGTATCACCCGAGTTTGAACTTATGAGTATGGGATTGGGTAAAATGGTAACACCTATGATTAAAAAAGGAGCAAGTAACGTTTATAATTCACAATTGGTTTTAAAAAATATTCGATATCGTAAAGAGATGGATGAAATATTAAAAGGTGCTAATGAAACAATATATCACGATATGGTACGTAAACGATGGGCTCGTCGGTTTGATGTTTATGAAAATGTGTTCAATCGTCCGGATAAAATAAGGACTATTGATGAATTTAAGCCACTAAAAAGAAAAGATATTAAATTAATAATTGATCCAGATTCGAAAGATTATGGACAAGCTTGGGGGAGATTTGCTGGAGGTAATGCTAAAGAGAGTAATTTAGAGGTGTCCTTAAATCCAAAAACCCAAAAAATTAGTGGATTACGTAGTACCGCAAGGCACGAAGGAGTGCATATCGGACATGATTATATCGGAACAAAAAGGCGTAATCCATTTACCCCGGAGAAGATTCCGACGAAAAGAGAAGGTGTATTTTTATTAGATAAAGAACCAAACTACCCATCGCTTACAGATGGGGAACGTACCATAATAAACAAAGCTTATCCACATACAGGAACGTATATGAAAGCAACTAAAGAGTCTGAAAAATTAGCTACTAATTCAGAAGTAAGGAAAGAATTATTTGAAAATTTTAATTATAATAATCAGTCTTTAAAAAAATTAACGTATTCTGATTTTTCGGATGCATTGCGTAACGTAGATTCGGCGTATGGAAAAGACTACATGAACGCGTTAAAGTATTTAGAAAAGGATCCCGTAGCTATTCAGCGTATGATGCCCTATG
>Ga0209628_10001116_pt1 | contig 17040 bp, 19 predicted proteins | sample TergutCu122P4_FD_187285 | JGI IMG/M metagenome (GOLD analysis project Ga0209628, IMG submission 187285) | Cubitermes ugandensis P4 segment gut microbial communities from Kakamega Forest, Kenya - Cu122 P4 (SPAdes) (version 2) | ecosystem: Host-associated > Arthropoda: Insects > Digestive system...
AGGCGTTGCGGCTGTAAGCATGCAAAGCAAAGTGCCGGTAATTTTTGGCGTTTTAACTACCGATACCATAGAGCAGGCTGTTGAAAGAGCAGGCACCAAAGCCGGCAATAAAGGCGCGGACGCAGCGGTAAGCGCCATTGAAATGGTCAGTCTTTACGGACAAATTTAAGGCTTCGGTCAAGGGGACGTAGTAACTGACCATGCTGGTCAGTTACTACGTCCCCTTGACCGCTTGACCGGCGAATTTGGTCTCTCCATGCATCCCCGCATCTCTACCTCTCTGCCTCTTCTTGTTTTTTAAGTTTAAATTTGTTAAAATTCGTTAGTTTGAATTATTAAATACAAGGAGCTAAAACAGATGGCATTCGTAAAGAAAGAAGTAGTAGAGCAGTATAAAACCCACGCAACGGACACCGGTTCACCTGAAGTTCAGGTAGCGCTTCTCACTTCCAGAATCAAATATCTTTCTGACCATTTCCAGAAATACCCTAAAGATTTTGCCTCAAGAGTAGGGTTTTTGAAAATGATCGGACAGAGAAGAAGATTGCTCGACTACATTAAAAAGCACGATAAAGACGGTTATAACTCTTTGATAAGCAAATTAGGTTTAAGAAAGTAAAATGCAAATAGCGCCTCCTTCTAAGGGGCGCTTATTTTTATATGTAAGGCGGCGTTAAGACCCGCGGGTCCGCCGCCAACTTGTATTTTAAAAGGAAAAAATCCGGAGAGAGCACAAAGGATGCAAAAATTGCTTGATAAAACGAGCGCTTTTTGAATCTTTTGCGCAATTTCAGCTCCGGAAAAATGGAGAGAAAATGGAATATTTTAAGAAAGACATTGAAGTTGCCGGTAAGAAGTTTACTATCGAATCCGGTAAAGTAGCAAAACAGGCAGGCGGAGCTTGTACTGTCACTATAGGCGAAACCGTTGTTTTGGTTACGGTAGTAGCTTCAAAAGAGCCTAAATTAGGCGTAGATTTTATGCCTTTGACGGTTGACTACAGAGAAAGAACTTACTCTGCCGGTAAAATACCCGGAGGCTTTTTCAAAAGAGAAGCAAAACCCAGAGACAGCGAAATTCTTATAAGCAGAATTATAGACAGAAGCATAAGACCGTTGTTTCCGGAATATTGGAGAAACGATACTCAAATTTCTGCTATAGTTTTGTCATACGATAACGAGCACGACACTGAAATCGCCGCGGTTATAGGAACTTCCGTAGCGTTAAATACTTCGGAACTTCCTTTCCATACGCCGATAGCATGCGTAAGAATAGGAAGAATCAACGGACAGTTTATAATCAATCCGACGAAATCCGAACAGAAACTCAGCGATTTAGATTTGGTCGTCAGCGGCACCGAAGAAGCGGTAACAATGGTTGAAGCCGCGTCTTTTGAATTGTCCGAAGCTGAAATGCTCGATGCTTTGGCTCTTGCCAGAGAAACAGTAAAAGGCATTTGCGAAGCGCAGAGAGCTTTCCCGAAAAAACAAAAAGTTACCGTTGAAGCTCCTAAATATAACGAAGCTTTGAAAGCCGATATCGACGCCGAAGCGGTTGCTAAAGCCGAAGAAGGCGTGACGATTAAAGAAAAAGAAGAAAGAGAATATTTCTGGTCAGCTTACAAAAAAGATTTGAAAGTAAGAATGCTTGAAAAATATCCGGAAGAAACAGCCGGCACGATAGACGCTATTGTTGAAGATATTTATTACAGAAAAGCCAGAGAGCTTGTTTTAAATAAAAACGTGCGTACCGACGGCAGAGGTTTTGAAGAAATAAGACCTATAACCTGCGAAACAAGCTTTTTGCCGAGAGCTCACGGTTCAAGCTTATTTACCAGAGGCCAAACGCAGGCTTTGGTAACTGTAACGCTCGGCACGCCGGGCGACCAGCAGATTTTGGACGAACTTGCAGGAGAATCTAAAGACAGATTTATGCTTCATTATAACTTCCCGGGATTTTCTACCGGCGAAGCAAGAGGCGAACGCTCCACGAGCAGAAGAGAAATCGGCCACGGTAATCTTGCCAAAAGAGCTTTGAAAGCCGTTTTGCCCAGCGAAGAAAATTTCGGTTACACGATAAGAATAGTTTCAGATATTTTAGAATCGAACGGTTCGTCTTCAATGGCTTCCGTTTGCGGCGGATCGCTTGCTCTTTTTAACGCCGGAGTTCCGGTAAAAGGCGCGGTTGCCGGCGTTGCGATGGGCCTTATTAAAGAAGGTAATAAATTTGTCGTGTTGACTGATATCATGGGAATGGAAGATCATCTCGGCGACATGGACTTTAAAGTCGCCGGAACCCGCAAAGGCATCACAGCGCTTCAAATGGATATAAAAATTTCAGGGCTTACTCAGGATATTTTGACGCAGGCTCTTGATCAGGCAAAACGCGGAAGATTGTTCATTCTCGATAAAATGGACGCGGCAATCAACGCTCCGAGCGTTGAACTTTCACAGTTTGCTCCTAAGATGGTTACTTTGATGATTCCTCCGAAAAAAATCGGCGAACTTATCGGTCCCGGCGGAAAAAATATAAAGAGAATTCAGGAAAATAATGAAGTTAATATAGACATTGAAGATACCGGCAAGGTATTTATTTCCGGCGATAATTCAGCTCATGTAGCCGCGGCGAAAGCCGAGGTTGAAGCTATAACGGCAGAAGCTGAAATCGGAAAAATTTACACCGGAAAAATAACAAGGCTTATGGCGTTCGGCGCATTTGCCGAAATATTGCCCGGAAAAGAAGGCCTTATACATATTTCGCAGCTTGCTAAAAACAGAGTCGCTAAAGTTGAAGATGTTGTTAAGGAAGGCGACATTGTTCAAGTTAAAGTTGTCGAAATCGACGAAAAAGGCCGCGTTAACTTAAGCATGAAAGCAGCAATGTAAGGGTAGTTAGAATTTGTCATACCGATAAAAATCGGTATCCATTTTTTAACATGGATTCCCGTATGGAACTTCGTTCCTGCCTTTCGGCAGAACACGGGAATGACAGTAAAAAAGGGTTTAAACATGGCAAATAAGAAAAGCGACATTAAAAGCAATGTAAAATCTCTTTACGAGATAATGAAAGAGGAACAAATTCTTGAGTTAGACGTAAACTCAAAAGAATACAATCTTTCAATTAGAAGAAAAGATCCAAACGCGGGCGTTGTTGTTGAAAGAGTCGCTGTTGCCGCGTCGGCGCCGAAACCAGCCGCTCCTGCGGCAGCTAAGCCGGCTGCAAAACCTGCTTCTACGGCAGAGACGATAAAATCTCCTATCACCGGGGTTTTCTATCAGGCTCAAACTCCGTCTTCTCCGTCTTTTGTTAATGTCGGCGATATAGTTGAAATCGGAAAAACCCTGTGCATAGTTGAAGCTATGAAAGTTATGAACGAAATCAAAGCGACGTCCAGAGTTAAAATATTGAAAATTGTCGCGGAAAACGGAAAACCCGTAAATTCCGGACAGCCGTTGTTTGAAATAGAAAAAGCGTAACGCGGGAAATTAAAAAAATGATGACTGAAAGAATAGGCGTAGCCGCAGGCGATATTTGGAAATATCTCAAAGAGCACGGCGAATCTTCGCCGATAAAAATAAAAGCAAACTTGGGCTTGTCAAATACGATGTTGTATCTGTCTTTGGGCTGGCTTGCAAGAGAAAATAAAGTAATTATTGTTCAGGCCGATTACAGCTATAAAATATCTTTAAATCAATAAACAGTCCGCTGCCCCGGCTCCAAGGAAATTTCAATGGGCAAGAAAACTAAAAAAAACAAAAATAAAAAGCAGATAAACACGGACAGAAACCGAGAGGTTTCCGCCCTGTTTTTTGCTTTGGCCGCTTTTGTGACGGCGTTTTTATCGGTTGTGCCGGAGAACGCCAAGCTGATCGGCGCGGCTTATACAAGCGTCTTTGTCGGTTTGTTTGGCACCGGAGCATACCTGATACCGTTTGTATTGATTTGGTTTTTTATCATATATGTAAAAAAATCTTATGAACTTAAAGAAAGAGCGGATTTTTTATGGGCGTTTTTTATTGTTATCAGCGGTTCGCTGCTTGCAGAATCAATTAAAGTTTCTTTTTCCGCTGCAGATATTAGCGGCAGATATATCGGCGTAAATCTTTATCCGTTTTTCGATAAGTTGCTCGGAGGATGGCTTACTTTTGCCGCGGTGTTAATTTTATTTGTGTTTTTTGTTTCAAAGCTTGTAAGACTTCCGCTTGGTAAAATTATTTACGCAGTTTTCAAAAGTTCAAAATCAGAAATTCCTGAAAATGAAAATAAGAAAGAAAGCAAAGATAAAGATGCTCCGGCCGAAAAGTTTGAAGCTTTTGACACTCCTGCGGCAAAGCCCAATATCATAAGCAAAAAAGAAAAAAATAAAAATGAAAATCTGAAAGAAAGCGAAAGCGTAAAACCTAATATACCCGAGGTAAAATACGACAGCAAAACTATTAAATACGAACTTCCTCTGACAGACCTGCTTAAAAAAGATTCCGTTTCAGGTGTTGAAACGGACGAAAGCGAGCTTCGCCGCCGCGCCGAACAGTTAAGAAAAACTCTCGAAGATTTTGAAATATCGGCTCAAGTTCAGGACATTATTCCCGGTCCGGTTGTCACTCGCTACGATTTGGTTTTAGCTCCCGGCGTTAAAATACAGTCTATAACAAATATTATTGAAAATATATCGCTTACGATGAGAACGCCGTCAATAAGAGTGGTTCCTGTCGCTGAAAAGGGCATGGTCGGCGTTGAAGTTCCGAATCCAAAAAGCGTCACAGTGGGGCTTCGCAGCATTCTTGAAACGGCAGTCTTTGAAAATTCAAAGTCAATGTTGTCTTTAGCGCTTGGCAAAATGACTGACGGCGAAGCATATGTTACGGATTTAACTTCCATGCCGCATTTGCTTATAGCCGGCGCGACAGGTTCCGGAAAAAGCGTCGGAATACATACGATAATTCTTTCAATACTTTATAAAGCCCGTCCGGATGAAGTGAAGTTTACAATTATAGACCCAAAGCGCGTTGAAATGCCGGTGTATGGGGATTTGCCTCATTTGTATAATCCGTCAACAAGCGCGGCCGACGCCGGCATTATCACAAACTCCCGCGAAGCTGCGGTTTCATTAAAAAAAATCGTCACGCTTATGGAAGACCGCTATAAAAAATTTGCTAATGCTTCGGTGCGTAACATCGGAGAATACAATGCGAAAATGGCGGAAACGGGCGGGGAAAAAGAATTTTATCTTGTTGTTATTATAGATGAGCTTGCCGATTTAATGCTTGTCGCTAAAAAGGAAGTTGAAGATTCTATTCAAAGGCTCGCGCAGATGGCAAGAGCCGTGGGTATTCATTTAATTTTAGCTACGCAAAGGCCGTCTATAAATGTTATTACTGGCATCATTAAAGCTAATTTCCCGGCAAGGCTTTCTTTCCAAACCACTTCGCAGATAGACTCAAGAGTTATTTTGGATATGATAGGCGCAGAAAACCTGCTTGGCAAAGGCGACATGCTGTTTTTGCCTTCGGGAGAAGCAAGGCCTACGCGTTTACAAGGCGCTTTTGTGTCACTCAAAGAGATTGAAAAAGTTGTCGGATTTATAAACGATCAAAATTTCCCGAGAATATACGAGCCTTTAGCCGTTGAGGTTTCGGCCGTTTCCGGCTTTGACGCTGCAAGCGAAAAGGCAATGAAAGACCTGCTTCCAGCGTTATATTTGATAAAAGAGCGCAGAAGTATTTCTCAGGATTTGCTTAAAGCTAATTTCGGCGGCTCTGCAAGAGCGACAAATATATTAAGTTTGCTCAGCGTCCGCGGCTTTATAAGCAAACCCGAGGGAACAAACAAGTGGAAAATTGATTTTGAAAAAATTGACGACTACTTGGCGCAACACGAGGAATGATATGAAAAAAATATCCTTAATGCTGGTGGCGGTTGTTTTGATGTTTGGCGCGGCGAAAGCGTTTTCGCAGACTCCGCTTGAAGCCGTTATAAGCGCAATGGCTGAAGCTAATGCCGGGGTAAACAATTTGGAAGCAAGTTACGAACAGGTTATTACTTTTGACGTTACCGGCGAAAAGCAGGTTATAGAAGGGAATTTAAAGTATCTTAAACCGTCGTACATATATATAGTTCAACATACTCCGCAGGAACAGCAAATTTATATAGACGGCAAAAATATAATAATTTATACTCCTGCAAACAAGCAGGCTGTGTTGGATTCTTGGCCAAGCACTTTTAACGTAAGTTTTGCTCCTACCGCCCTTATAGATTTAGGAACAAATTATAAGCAAATTGCTAAAGAAAATAATATAAAATACTTGCGGTCAAACGAAGATTTTTATATCATAGAAATCAGTCCTAAAAAAGACAGGGGCTGGACAATGGAAGGTTATATTTCGAAGCAGGATTTGCAGGTTAAAAAAGCGGTTGTCTTGTCTCATGGGGTAACGGCCGTAATTAACATAAGAGAATATAAAACCAATCAGGATTTCAATATAGATATGTTTAAGTTTAAAGCCCCGCAGGGCGTAGATATTATAAAGCTCAACTAAACACAGGCGGCAAAATGAAAGAACTCGGAAAATTGTTAAAGCAGCAGAGACTTGCCAAAAAACTTGATTTTGACGATATTCAAAATGAAACAAAAGTGCAGGTAAAATATCTTGAAGCAATAGAAGAGGGAGATGAAAAAGCGTTTCCCGCTTCCGTTTATTATAAGAGCTTTGTGAGAACTTATGCGAAATATCTTGGTTTAAATTCCGAAACGCTTCTTCAAGAATATGAAGAGAGAAAAAAAGCCCGTGAAGAAATAATCGATATGAAGGAAGGGAAAGAATCTTTCTTTGTTGAGCCGGTGAAAAAGGTTTTTAAAAAGCAGGAAGTTGCTGAAGTAAAACAAGAAGAAGAGCCTGCTGAGAAAAAAGAAGTTCCGGCAAAACCGGTCAAAACTAAAATAGGCGTTGATAATAAGAAATTATTTTTAACTATAGCGGCAGGCGTTTTGCTGCTTGGTTTATTTGTTTATCTCAACAAAAGTACGACTTCTTCAAATAATTCCGAAGTAAATTCCGTAGAACAGGTTCAGCAGGCAGAAAATAACGCCAATAAAGTCGCTGTTTCATCCGGACCGGTTTCTGCGGATAAACAGACTCTTTCCATAGAAGCCACGGAAGGCGTGTGGCTGAAAATAGAAGCAGACGGCAAAGAAGTGTTTGAAGGCGTTATGCGCGCAGGAGACAAACAGAGTTGGACAGCGGATAATTTGTTCAACCTCAGAATAGGCTATGCGCCGGGCGTGCGCGTTTATTTCAACGGCAGTTTGGTTGATGTGACAAAAGGCGCCATACAGGATGTAAACACAGTGGTTTTAAAGAAGCAGAGCAAAATATAATGTTAAAAGTTGCCGCGATAGTGTTGGGGTGTCCGAAAAATACGGTTGAAGCGGAATATTTGCTTGGCGCATTAAGCAGTGAAAAGTTTACGGTTTGTTCCGATATAAATGTTGCTGACATTATCATAGTCCACACTTGTTCGTTCATTTCTGATGCGCGGCGCGAATCCGAAGAAAGCATATTGAAAGCCGTAGCGGCAAAACGTTTGACCGGCGCAAGAGTTTTTGTAAGCGGCTGCCTGCCTCAGCTTCTTAAAGATAAAATTACGGCGCAGTTTCCTGAAATAGACGGATATGTCGGAACGGCTTCCCTTTCAAAACTTTCCGATTTAATCAGAAATAAAAAGACAATCATAAATATGGAACCGGGCGGCTTAAACAATTCAAAACACAGACTGCTTTCATCGGTTCTTCCTACGGCTTATTTAAAAATAGCGGAAGGCTGCAATCATAAATGCAGTTTTTGCATTATTCCGAAAATAAGAGGAAAATACGAAAGCAGAACCACGGTTTCGCTCGTTAAGGAAGCAGAAGCTCTTTGTAAAGCCGGTATTAAAGAGCTTATTCTCATAGCTCAGGATACCACAAGTTACGGAATTGATATTTACGACGCATTTGCTTTGGATAAACTTCTTTCAAAGCTTGCCAAAATAGAAGATTTAAAGTGGATAAGGCTTATGTATGCTTATCCGTCAAGTTTAACCGACGATGTTATCAAGGTTATTCAAGAGCATAAAAATATATGCAAGTATGTCGATATGCCTGTTCAGCATGTAAGCAAAAATGTTTTAAAAGCTATGAAAAGGCCGGAAAATACGCGCGCAATAACAGAAAAGTTAAAAAACAAAAATCCTGATATTTTTTTAAGGACATCTTTAATATCCGGATTTCCCGGAGAAACTGAAAAAGACGCAAAAGAGCTTTTGGACTTTGTGAAACTCGGGTATTTTGATTTTGCCGGAGTGTTTGAGTATTCAAATGAAGAAAGCGCTTCATCGTCAAAGATGATAGGACAAATACCTAAGAAAGTCGTAGAAAAGAGAAAAGAAGCGATTGAAACCGCGCAGTCTGAAGTTTTTAGAAATAAAATTGCCGCGATGAAAGGGCAAGCTATTGAGTTTGTGGCTGAGTCGCGCGTTAAACAAAACGCTGGTTTTGCGGTTTCAGGAAGGTCTTATTTTCAGGCTCCGGAAATAGACGGTAATGTAATTGTTAAAACTAAAAATGAACTTAAGCCCGGAAGCTTCCATAAAGGAAAAGTTTTAGGAAACGACGGATATAATATTTTGCTTGAAAAAATATAATTTGAGGGGAAGTTAATGAATTTGCCTAACAAGCTTACGCTGGCAAGAATCGGTCTTGTGCCTTTTTTTATTTTATTTATGGAGTTGCAGGGGGTAACCGTAAGCGTTCTTGCTCTTTTGGTTTTTAGCGCCGCCTCTCTTACGGATTTATTTGACGGAAAGATTGCCAGAAAATATAACACGGTTACGCCTCTCGGCATTTTTTTGGATCCGCTTGCGGATAAACTTTTAATTTCCGCGGCTTTTATATGTTTTGTGGATATACCGTATCTTGGAATTCCCGCGTGGATGGTTATAGCCATTATTTCGAGAGAGTTTCTTATAACGGGGCTCAGAACTATAGCGGCGTCAAAAAATGTAATAATCCCGGCTGATAAAAGCGGTAAGTTAAAAACAACTTCACAGATGATAGTGATAATTCTTGTTTTATTGATAGTTATATTTAAAGAAGTGCGTATTGCTTATAATATTCATATGTTTGCAAACGGACAAAATCATTTGCTTCTTCAGATAATAACAAAAACTCCCTTCTGGGCTGTTTTGATTGCGACGATTTTAACTCTTTATTCCGGATTTAACTATATGTTTAAACATAGGGAGCTTTTAAAAGAAAATGCGTAAACTGATGCTGCTATTTTCATCGGTATTTGGGCTGGGTTATATTCGCTATGCTTCAGGAACTTTTACAAGCGCGGCGGCGGCGGTTTTATGGTATTTGTTTGCCCCGAACGATTACTACGCGCAGATTCCTATAATAGTTTGCGTGTTTTTTGTCTCGCTTTTCTTATCGTCGATAGCTGAAGATATATACCAGAATGTTGACGACGGCAGAATAACAATAGACGAACTTGCCGGTATGTGGGTAACGCTGGCGTTTTTGCCTAAAAGTATAGGTTTTGCTATAGCAGGTTTTTTCTTGTTTCGTTTTTTTGACATAAAAAAGCCGTTTTTTATAAACAAACTTCAAAATTTGCGAGGCGGGCTCGGGATTACGGCTGACGATATAGCCGCAGGGGTTTTTGCCAATATCATTTTACAGGCTGTTTATTATTTATGGTTAAAGTAAAGAGAATAATTTCAGGCCCTATAGAAGTAAATTGTTATATAGTTTATGACTCGGGCTCGTCAAGGTGTATTATAATAGATCCCGGAGAAGACGGCCAAAAAGTAATTTCGGCAGTTGATGCCGGCGCTTTTAAGCCTGAACTTTTAATAAACACTCACGGGCATTACGACCACATCTTGTCTGACGATGAGATCCGCGAAAGATATAATATTCCTCTTGCTGTTGGAAAAGATGAGGCGGATATGATTTCAAATCCCGTGAAAAACGGTTCGGCGTTATTTTCTAATCCTGTAAGCGTTAAAGTTCCGGAGATTTTACTTAGCGATAACGAAGAATTTCAATGCTCTTTTACTAAATTTAAAGTTTTGCGTTCTCCCGGACATACAGAAGGCGGAATTTGTCTTCTTTTTGACGAGTTTATTATGACCGGCGATACTTTATTTGCCGGTACTGTCGGCAGAACTGATTTGCCCGGAGGAAATTACGGGGAGCTTTTAAAGTCCCTTGATAAAATAAAAAGGCTTGATTCTGCGCTTGTTATCTATCCGGGACACGGTCCGCATACCACGATAGCAAACGAGTTAAGGCACAATCCGTATTTAAGATAATGGATACATCTCGGGTTTTAAACAATTTTATTTCCTATATCACAGTTGAAAAAGGGTTGTCTAAAAACACGGTTTTATCTTATAAAGCCGATATAGTTCGATTTATAGATTTTTTGAAGCAAAGTAATATAGAGCTTGAATCCGCCGAGCATCAGGACATAACGAATTTTCTCTGGAGCATAAAGAAAGAAGGATTAAAGCCTCGCTCAATATATCGCGCTGTGGAATCAATAAGGCAGTTGTTTAAGTTTTTAATGTCGGAAGAGATTTTAAAAAAAAACCCGACTGCTTATCTTTCGGCGCCGAAACTTCCGGAAAATATACCGAGCATGCTCGATTTTGAAGAAGTGACGCTTCTGCTAAATTCAGTCGGCGGCAATGATATTCAAAGTATACGGAACAAGGCAATGCTTGAGCTGTTATATGCAACAGGCCTTAGAGTTTCAGAACTTATAAATTTAAAATTTTCCGAGTTAAATCTTAACGATAATTTTGTCCGCATTATTGGCAAAGGCTCGAAGGAAAGGATTGTTCCGTTCGGCGATAAAGCGAAGGACTTTATAAATATATATCTCGCAAAAAGAAAACCGAAGTCCGATGAAGAGGACTTTGTTTTTATAACGCGTCTCGGCAAAAAAATATCAAGAGTTGAATTTTGGCGGCAGCTTAAAAAGATAGTGGCTGATGCCGGAATAAAAAAGAACATAACGCCGCACAGCATAAGGCATTCTTTTGCAAGCCATTTGCTTTCCGGCGGAGCTGATATTCGTTTCGTTCAGGAAATGCTCGGGCACAGTTCTATCGCGACAACGCAGATTTATACGCATATAGATGAGAAAAGAGTTAAAAACCAGCACAAAAAATATCATCCTCGCGGATGAAAGAGGCTGAAATGAAAAATAAAATTGTTAAAATTTCACCGGCAGTATCTTTGTCAAACGATTTGCCGTTTGCTCTTATTGCCGGCCCTTGCGTTATTGAAAGCCGTAAGCATACTTTAGCTTTAGCTGCGAAGCTAAAACAAATATCTGCGGAATTTAAGATTCCGTTCATTTTTAAAGCTTCTTATGATAAAGCCAACCGCTCTTCCGGCAGCTCTTACAGAGGACCCGGAATAAAAGAGGGGTTAAAAATTCTTGAAGAAGTAAAAAAAACCTTGAAAGTGCCGATATTAACCGATGTTCATACCGAAGAACAAGCTTTCCAAAGCGCGCAAATAGTTGATATAATACAGGTGCCGGCATTTTTGTCGCGCCAAACAGATTTGATTAAGGCGTGCGCGCATACCGGTAAGCCGATAAATATTAAAAAGGGCCAATTTTTAGCTCCGGAAGATATTTTTAACGCGGTTAAAAAAGCAGAATTTTTCGGCAGTGATAAGATAACGCTCACCGAAAGAGGCGCTACATTCGGATATCACAATTTGGTTGTAGATTTTAGAGGCATTGAAATAATGAAGCGCTCGGGCTGCCCTGTAATTTTTGACGCGACTCACAGCGTTCAGCTGCCCGGCGGAGCCGGCTCAAAAAGCTCGGGAAACAGAGAATTTGTTTTGCCTTTGTGTAAAGCTGCCGCTGCAGTCGGTGTAGCGGCTTTATTTTTAGAAGTTCACGAAAACCCGGATAAAGCTTTGTCGGACGGCGCCAACAGCGTTGATTTAAAATATTTAAAACAAATACTTGCTCAGGCAAAAGCAATAGATAAGGCGGTTAAATAATGAAAGAACAAAGTTCAAATTTTAAAGTTCAAAGTTCAAACGACGTTGCGGCCGCAGAAAACTCCAGGCCTTTGTGGAAGCCTACTTATAAGTGGCTTGCTAAAACAGGCGGGATAATACTCGGCGCGGTTATTGTTTTATTTTTTGTTTTCAATATTATACTCAGCCCATATATGAGAAAAATGCCGGCGGACGTTACTCCGTGGCTCGTTTCCAATCCTTCTCAGCCCGTGCAATCGTGGGGAAATTTCTTTAACTCAGTTTTGCCTTTCGGGGGGCAGAAATGAAAATTCCGGCGAAGATTTTAAAGAAAGCTAAAAACATTAAAATTTTCGCTTCCGATGTTGACGGCGTTTTAACAGGCGGGGAAATAATTATTTTGGACGGCGGGAAAGAAGTTAAAATATGGTGCGTCAAAGACGGTTTGGGATATTCGTTTTTGTCCGAGATTTCTCCGAAAATAATTACCGCATGGATTACCGGCAGGGAATCGATTGCCGTTAAAAAACGCGCAGAAAGTTTTGAAATAGATTACCTTGTACAGAATTGTTCGGATAAAAAACATGCTTTAGAAACTATTTTAAAAGAAACAGGAAGCAGCCCTTCCCAGGTTGCTTACATAGGCGATGATATCGTTGATATTCCCGTTTTGAAAAAAGCGGGATTTTCTATTTGTCCCAAAGACGCGCGCGATGAAGTTAAAGACGTCGTTGATTTTGTCTCTTCTTATAACGGCGGCGAGGGCGTGGCCCGCGAAGCTATAGAAATAATACTTAAAGCTAAAAACAAGTGGAATAAAATCCTTAAAAAACACGTTGATTAAATGATAAAAAAAATACGCAGAAAAATTTATTATTATGCGGCGTTTGTCGCTTCAAAGTTAGTGCTTTTGCTTCCGTATAAATTTTCCGTGGCTGTTTTAGGAAGGTTTTTCGGGCTTATAGGTTATTATGTAGCGCCGGTATCTAAAATTGCCGTTAAAAATCTTTCAGAATGTTTTCCGGAAAAGACGCAAGATGAGATAATAAAAATAGCGAAAGAAGTTTTTATAAATCAAGGGAAGAACTTTTTTGAGCTTGCGAATTTTCCGAAGTTAACTCCTGAAATTTTAAAAAAGATTTCAAAAGTTGAAAAAGCGCACTTAATTAAAGAAACTGTCGCTAAAGGCAAAGGCGTTTTAATTATAAGCGCTCACACGGGCAACTGGGAAATTACCGCAGCTGCCGTGGCAAATTTCGGAGTCCCTGTAAATGTTGTCGCAAAAAAAATATACATTAAAGAATTGAACGATATGCTTGTAGGTTACAGAACAAGCAAAAACGTAAAAGTTATTTTAAAGGATTCTCCTGACACCGGAAGAAAGCTTCTGAAAGCTTTAAAAAGAGGCGAAATAATAGCGATGCTTATAGATCAGGACACAAAAGTTCCAGGGATATTTGTTGATTTTTTCGGCAAACCGGCGTGGACGCCTTCGGGTCTGGCGGTAATAGCTCTTAAGAGCGGCGCGGAAGTTTTGCTCGGCGTTGACAAAAGAAACGGCAGATATCTTCATGAAACCGTAATTAAAGGGCCAATAAATATAAAGAGAACGGACGATTTTGACGCGGATGTGCGCGCTCTTACTCAGGAAGCGACTAATATGCTTGAACAGCATATACGCAAATATCCTTCGCAGTGGGTTTGGTTCCACGAAAGATGGAAAACCAAAAAACAAAATAAAGGATAGCGATGTTAAAAGATTTTTTTTCCGCGCATAAACAGGAAAATTTACAGCGTTTATTTTGGATTGCGGTAATAGTAACTCTTTTAATAAAAATTGTTTTGTCTTCACTTATTCCGATAACCGCCGATGAAGCTTATTTTGTGTTATGGGGACGTTATCCGGATATAGGTTTTTATGATCATCCGCCGATGATTGGCTGGATTTTGTACTTGGTTCAGCTTTTAGGTTCGTCGGCTCTTGTCGTGAGATTGCCTGCCGTTCTTTTTAGCACTTGGATAGGGATAGGGATTTACTTTTTCTTAAAGCAGTTTAACAAACAGACGGCAATGCTTGTCGCTTTGTGTTTTATATGTTCTCCGTTTAATGTTTTTTATATTTTGATAACGACTGACGCTCCGCTGCTTTTGTTTTCATTTTTGTCAGGTATAACGCTTTGGTACGCCGTAAAAAAAGAAAATAATTGGCTTTATATGTTATCCGGCGTATATCTCGGCTTGGCGTTTCTTTCAAAATATTTCGCGGTTCTTCTCGGGCTCGGTTTTCTTGCATACTTTATATTTTCTTCTAAAACAAATAAAAAAGCCGCAGGGTCTGTTATTCTTTTTCTTTCAGTTGTTCCATTCGCCCTGTTAAATCTCTATTATAACTATACACACGAGTGGAACAACATAATGTTTAACGTGTTTAACAGAAACGACGCCGTGTCGTTAAACATACTAAATCCTTTAATTTTTATAGTATCGCAGCTTTGTTTTATTACTCCTTTTATAGCGTACTACTTAGTTAAAAACTTTAAAAGCGAAAAATTTGTAAAGATATTTAAAAACGATTTGGCTCTGTTTGCGTTTTCGTTTTTTGTCCCGATTGCGGTGTTTTTTCTGATTTCGTTTAAACGTTCAGTCGGGCTGCATTGGACAATTTCATTTTATCCGTTTATGTTTGTTCTTTTGATTGCGCTGTTGCCGGTTAAAGAGCTGAAAAAAAGCCTGAAATACATAATTTATTTTTCTCTTGCTCTTTTGTTAATTGCAGCGGCCGCGTTTTCTTTTCAGGCTCCGCTGCTTTCGAAGTTAGAAAACAACGCCAATTATGAGGTCACAGTAATGAGTTTGTGGCATAAAGAATTCATAAAATCTCTTCAGGTTTTCGAAAAAGACTTTATTTTTGCCACGGGAAGCTATGCCGACAGCTCGATTTTAGAGTTTTATTTTAAAAAGCCGGTTATTGTTTTCGGTATGGGTTCAAAGCACGCTAGGCAGCATGATATATTGTCGGACTTCAGGAAGTATGACGGCAAGAATATGCTCATTATATGCAAAAGCGTTCCTGAAGGGTACAACAAATTTTTTAATAATGTTATAATTGAACAAAAGGTCATTAAAGACGCCGTGTTTTATTTTGTTAAGGGTTACGGTTTTAAATATGAGGAGTACAAAAAAGACGTTCTCGCGCGCATAAAAGAACAATTTTATAATGTTCCGCCGTATATTAAAATGCGCGGCGATGAAAATAATTTTTTGGAGAAATATTTCGGGTAAACATATGAATATAAAAAAATTATGGTTTTTATTTTTTGCGCTATTTGTAATGGCTTCCGGATGCGGACAGAATAAGAAGACAATAGAAGAAGTTCCTCCGATGTCCGAACAAACTATTGAAAGATTTACTATCGAGGAAAGAGAATCCGGCAAGAGAGTGCTTTTCCTCGAGGCCGAGTCTGCCGTTATAAACGACCAAAACAAAACGGCCTATTTGCACCTCCCTCGCGTGAAATTTTACCGCGGCGGCAATTATGTTTCTACGCTTGTTACGGAAAACGCGAGAATTAATTTAGACACTTATGACGTTATTTGTTACGGTAAATGCACTATTGACGGAGCAAACGGCGAGCATTTAGAAACCACCGATATGCGCTATGACGCTAAAAGAAAAGTTGTTTATAGCAATAATCCCGTCAAAATGACAAGGCCGGACACAACGGTTTACGGCACTGGTTTTGAAGCGGATACGGAGCTTGAAAAAATTGTTGTCAAAAAACAAAAAATTATCATTAACAATAAGCCTAATTAGCGCCTTTTTTACGGCGTCTCTTTTATTTGCGCAGTCTATGTCTGATAAGACTGTAATAACCGGCGACGAGCTTGTTGTGCAAAAAAGCGGCTCTGTCATTACTTCAAAAGGAAATTCAAAAGCCGTAAGCGGCGATAATATTCTTACATCGATAAAGATGACTTTTGACAGGAAGACTTCCGACGTTTCCGCAACAGGAGACGTGAAGTTTATCTCAAAAACAAAAGACGGCGAGCCTATTACGGCGTCCGGACAGCACGCGCTTTATAATACGCAAACCCAAAAAGGCAAGCTTTGGGGAGAAAATGTGGAAGTAAAATATTTTAAACAGGACTCCACATCTCCTATGGTTCTTAAAACGCAGCAGATTTTTATAGATAGAAATCTTGATACCATAACCGCTGAGAAAACCGTAGATGCGGGGACTGTGGCCGTCAGACCTATTGCCGACATTCCTTATGGAAACAGAAAAGGGATATTTGAAGCCGATACTATGACATATTATGGCGCCGAAACGGATAAAAAGCTGGTTATGAAAGGTTCTGTTACGGGAAAAATTGAAATGGAAGATAAAATAAAATGATATTAAGAACCGAAGAGCTTTTTAAAAAGTATAAATACAGAATGGTTGTCAACGGCATAAGCATAACCGTAAGACAAGGTGAAATTGTCGGACTTTTAGGCCCAAACGGAGCCGGAAAAACTACTACTTTTTATATGACAGTCGGCCTTATTAAACCTTATGACGGAAGCGTTTACATAGATAACGATGAAATAACGGATTGGCCGATGTATCAGCGCGCAAAGGCAGGCATAGGTTATTTGCCTCAGGAAATGTCTATTTTCAGGGGCTTAAGCGTTAACGATAATTTAATGGCTATAGCCCAGTTTTTGCCCATTTCTAAACAAGCTCAGCAAGAAAAGGTTGATTCGCTGCTTGAAGATTTCGGTCTTACAAAGCTCCGTTCGCAGTTAAGCGTGACGCTGTCCGGCGGAGAAAAACGCAGGCTTGAAATCGCAAGAGCTTTGGTTAACAGTCCGAAATTTTTGCTTTTGGACGAACCTTTCGTCGGCATAGATCCCATAACGGTCGACGATATTCAAAAGATTATAAAAAAACTGAAAGAGCGCGGTTTGGGAATTCTCATCACTGACCACAACGTAAGAGAAACCCTTG
>Ga0209628_10001117_pt1 | contig 17027 bp, 15 predicted proteins | sample TergutCu122P4_FD_187285 | JGI IMG/M metagenome (GOLD analysis project Ga0209628, IMG submission 187285) | Cubitermes ugandensis P4 segment gut microbial communities from Kakamega Forest, Kenya - Cu122 P4 (SPAdes) (version 2) | ecosystem: Host-associated > Arthropoda: Insects > Digestive system...
GATTTTTCCGAAGCATAAGTATTCCAGAAATATTCTAAAGCCTGAATAAAGCCCGAACGCGGTGTATCCAACCAGGGTAGTTCATCAATAAAAATAACTCTTTTACTTGTTTTTTTCGTTTTTTCAAGCATTTGTATTAATTGCTCAAAGGCTCTAAACCAAGAATCAGCAGTTGGATAATATTCATTTCCATATTTTCGCAAAGCCGTATTGAAATTTTCAAGTTGTTGCAATTTATCTGTATTTTCTACACCAGAAAAATAAAAAGCAAATTTATAATTAAAATATTCCTTGATAAGAAAAGTTTTACCTACACGCCTTCTGCCAAAAACAGCAATAAACTCTGGTTTTTCAGATTCAACATATTGATTAAGAAGATATTGTTCTCTTTCCCTTCCAATAATTGCACTCATAGTTTTAAGTTTTAATTTGGCTGCAAATATAAAAAAATATATTGATTCCGCTGAATATATAAATTAATTATTAGCGGAAACTTGATTTTTTTTTAAGATTCCGCTAATTTAATAATATTAATTTTAGCGGAATCAAGATTTTTTTTGTGGTTTTGGCAACTTATAATGATTTATTTCTTGCCAAATGTGAATATTTTCTAATAGTTATAGCCAAAAATAAAACATTTTTTTAAGACTTAAAATACTCGCAATTCCTGCTATCGTAGAATATTCAAGTGATACTTACAAAAATGTGCAACGATTACCGGATTTCATTCAACCACAACAAAATATCCTCCAACACTTTCGGGGAAATGGTTTCCTCAATTTTACCATATTCCTTAAATGCGCCGGTTTCACAGGTTTGAAAAAGATGATTCAGATTGGGATAGGCAACAATTTTACGAACCGTTTTTTTGGGCAAATTTTGCTCTATAATAGCTAAATTGGTTTTGTAATAAATCTGTAAATCTTTTTCTCCAATGGCTGTAAAAACAGGACATTTTACTTTTTTGATATACTTCGTAGGGTCTATTTTCATTACTGCAAGAAACCACGGACTACATCTTTGTTGTACCAACTGAATGGCTTCATTTAAAGTGAAATGGTATCGCGCTTTTTTCTCCGCATCCCATTTTTTATGGTATTCAGCCCCCAACTTTTCAAATTCCGCTTTCGCAACTTTTGCATCCTTTGCACTTTCAACTAATTGATTTACTTTCTTGTGCATTTCCAATATTTCCTCAATTTCATGGTTATCATATTCAGCAATTCTATACGACTCTCCAATTTGATAAATAAGAACATCACTCATTTTTTCACTGTTTCCTGCCAATGAAATCATAAAATTAATGGAGGGATTATTGGCAGCCGCCATGAACGAAACCAACCCGCCCTCGCTGTGTCCGAGCAATCCAACTGGCTGATTTTTAGTGCGTTTATCTCGTTGAAAATATTTAACGATGGTTTGCACATTTTTCTCAAAATCTAAAGTCGTGGATTTTATAAAAACATTTGCCGGAAGGTCGTCGTAACGATACACGGCATATCCGTTTCGGGTTAAAAAATCGGCAATCACTTTAAACGGTTTGTGTTCAAAAATCGTTTCGTCTCTGTCTTGCCAGCCGGAGCCGGAAATCAAAATCAGCGTAGCTTTAATTTTTCCATCTTTGGGCAAAGTTAAGGTGCCTTTAATGTTTGGTTCTCCGTTATGGTCATTCATGTTAATCTCTTCTTCCAAATAAGGAAACGGCGGTTGGGGCGTTTGCGGGCGGTTCGGGGGATTTTGAGCCCTTCCGGGTTGCTCTGGAAGTAAATGTAAAGGCATTTTTTTTCCGCTTTGTGAAAAAGTCCCCGAAATTGATTCTCCTTTCTGAATCACACCTTGAAAAGATGCGCCAAGATTTAAGATGGCAAACTGTAAGGTGTCGTTTTGCAGAGAAAATTTTGTGGCTTTGAAACCGTAGGACATTTGGTCGGGAGAATCCAACGTTACTTTCGTAAGGGTTTCATTTTCAAATTGAAGATTGACTACAATTTTTAGAGAATCTTTGGGTGTAGGTTTAAGATAACCGCCCCAGGACTGGGTTGTCTGAGTCATTTCTTGCGCTTTTACAGAAAACGCGGTTCCTAGAAGGAACAAACAAATAATTAAGGTTAATTTTTTCATATTTTTTGGATTTTAATTGATTTTTTTTCGTGATTTCACAATATAAAAAATAATCGGAATGAAAACTACACCAAGCGACACAGGTAAAAACCACATTCCAAGTCCGCCGGTTTGACCTTTTGCACCTTGAATTATTGTAAATGCAATATATCCGAAAATTAAAACAACAACCAGATTCAAATATCTAACCAACCTTGTAGCGATAGTATATTGTCTTTGTGCGTTTTCTTTCGTTATACTGGTCGGATAATTATAGATATGAGGATACCTGTATAAAATAGCAAGTCCTGCAAAAATAATTGTCGCAATTATGGGCAAGGCTAAAATACTTGCTTTACCTCCAAAATCATTCGCCTCACCGGCAGCGTTAAAGTGTGTGGGTATAATTTTTGGTAAGTTACTGAAATTTATTATAGAATAAACCCAAAGAGCAAACAGAGAAAACCATCCGGTTATTTCAATAACTCTGTCAATGCCAGTAAGTTCTAATTCGATTTTCGGTCTTTCTTCCATTTTTTAAAAAATTTGAATTAAAAAATATAATGAATAATAACTTTAGACAAAATTTCTGCAAAAAGCAAAGCAAAAATAAATACCACAACACGCAAGTTTTTCCGAATATTCAAAGAAACTTTGAACGCATGATAATGCAATGCAAAGAGCCAAATTGTAATAGGAATGGTCAATAAAATTATAGCAATCAATGAGAAAGAAAAAATGGAATAAGGGTTGTCTATTATTGCCTTAGTATCCTGCAAAATTTCGGGTAGCGGAATAAATCCGGCTAATGTAAGAAACAAGAACGGCGCTTTGGCAAGGATTGTAGTTCCTATGACATCGATTACTCTAAAGTTTTTTGAAAAAATTATGCCTGCAAGTAAAAACATGAAAATAATACTTGCTATACATATTGACAACATAGCCAATGCTTTCCAAAGCGAATATGGGCTACCTGACAAATGCAAATCTAATGCGCCGTCAAAATAAACTCCAAGTTCACTTCCTAATATTGCTATTATTAAAATAGGTTGTAATCCTAATCCCAGCGCTTGCCAACCGGCAATTTTTTCAAAGGGATTTACAAAAATAAGTTTTAAAATTTCTTTGGTTTTCATATTTTATTAATTTTTAAAGATTTAACGTTTTTCAATATCCACAATTCTTTCGATAATTTCATCTAACATATTTCGCACGGTCGGGTAACTGAGTTTCAGTTCATTCGCCATTTCTTTCAAACTTCCGCTGTATTTAATAAATTTCAGGATAAACTCTTGATCTTTTAGAGATAGGCGGGCGAGGGCGGGCAAATCAAAAGAGCCATGAACTTCGGTGCTGCACTCATGGCATTTTAAACAGGTAACTTTTAATTGGGCGGTGCAACTCGGACAATAGGTGGGTAACATGACATTGAAATTTGCGGCAAAAATAAACAAATATTTCAATTTGTCAAGTCAAAAATGAATTTTATTGAGTTTTCGCTTAATTTTATTGAATCTTTTGTGATTATTATTTATATAATCGTGGAATTATTTTCCAGTGTAATTCAAGTATTTATTATTAATCGATTAATTGTTGGTTTAAATATGTTCGTTATCGTATATTGTTTGTATTTGTTCTTTTAAATATGGTAAATAATTTTTTACGGTATCCCAAACAATCATTAAATTAGTATCATAATAACCATGCACTAAAATATGTCGCATAGAAATAATACTATTCCATTCAATTTCAGGGTGACTATTTCTAAACTCATTGGTCAATCTATAACTTGCTTCTCCAACAATTTCAAGGTTTTTTACAACAGCAAATTGAAGCATTTTATTCATTAAAAAAAAATCCAAATCAACTTCATTTGTAAATTCAATGGCGTAATCGATTGACTCTAAAATATGTTCAAGTCTCCCTTTGTCTTTAACTTTCTCTCTCATATACTAAAATTTTTTCTTGTTCTGCCGATTTTTGAGCCCATGGTCGTAGATAACCATCTTCTACTAAATCAACTTTTTTATGCAACAACTTTTCAAGATTAAGCATTATTCTTGCATAGTCAATTAATGTAATTTGTGCATCTTTTTCAAAACGAACTAAAATATCTACATCGCTTTTTTGTGTTTCTTCTCCACGAGCATACGAACCAAACACCCATGCTTTATTGATGGGATAGTCGGGAAAGAATGTTTGTAACTTATTTACAAGATTTTGTTTCATAGGTATATAACATATAAAAAATTGTTGTCTTCTACTCTCATATAAATCATAATCTTATCATTTTTACAACGGCAAAAATAGCAGAAATTCTTTAACAAACAACTATTCTCAAAGATTATTCTCTATTTCTCAATATGTATTTTATTTATGTTTTTTTCCCTCATTTAATTTTTGAATAACATTTTTGTCTATCTGTGTGTAATTCAGAAAATTTTATGTTAATTTGCCACCGATTTGCGTTTGACTTTTATACTACTCATCTTTAAACACTTATATCTCTCCGTAAATCAGCGTTCTTTGTTTCTTAAAAATTAAAGCGTTTTTGCTTTACTTTACACATAAATTCTTCTACCAATTTATTTTGATTTTTATAAAAAATCAAAAACTACAAAAAGTAAAGTAGTAAACGTTCACGCAAAGCGTGGACTTTACTTATTTTGTAGTGGGCAGTAGAAGGCCTTATGTGTAAATAAAAAGTACCGCGTTTTTTATTTCCTAAATTTCAATAAGGTATTTTACCAAAATTTTTATTAACCTTTTTAAATTAAATTATTTATGAATCAAAAATTGACAAAAACTGAAGTCACAGCCCACAGAGGCAGTGCAATGGAGACCAGAGACCATTCAAAAAACGGGGCGAATCTGAAAAGCCTGATGAGTAGGGGAATATTTCTTTTCATATGTTGCGCTATGATTTTACTTTTATCATCGTGTGGTGTTACTTCGTTTGTTAAGGGAGACGGAGGTCGAACCACCGTACAAATAGCCGATAGGATAAGTTATAATTTGGCTTTTGACGAGGTACTAACTATAGTCACGAGAAAATTTGAGTTAGACATGATTAGTAAAGAATCTGGCTACATCAAGACAAAATGGGTAACAACTTGGGTAGGAAAATGGGGTGCAAAGCCTCAAAAAGATTACAGAGTAAGACTCACTATCAGGTTATCATCTGAGCGAAAACGGATTGATATCCATGCAGAAGCAGAAAAACTAAAAGGCAACTATTGGATAGGTGGGTATGATACTCGATTGTTGGAAGACATTAGAAAAGACATATCCGGTGTAGTTGGATATTAAGTCTTAAGAAAAAACCTGAGCTTTCCATTATCAAATGTTGGCATTCTTATGTGAGAGTGCCACATTTATTTCCGGATACTTTTTTTTGAGTTTTTCTGTTAATTTTTCTGCAAAATAAACGGAGCGGTGTTGTCCGCCGGTGCACCCGAAATTGACCATCAGATGAGAAAATTTTCGCTCCAAATAATTCTCCACCGATTGCAAAACAAGTTGGGTGGTTAGCTCTTTAAAATGTTGAACTTCATTGTGTTTCTCTAAATAGTCGATAACACTTTTATCTTTTCCGGTAGCATTTTTATATTCCGGCAAACGTCCCGGGTTGGGCAGGGCGCGGCAATCAAACACAAATCCGCCGCCGTTGGAGGTCATATCTTGCGGAATCCCTTTTTTGTAGGAAAAACTGGTAACCGTAACGGTCAGTCTGTTTTCGGGAAGCACACAGGCAGCCACAAAATCCGATTCGCATATTTTTTGAATTACGTTTATTAAAGTCGGTATTTTTGCAGAAAATTCTAATTTCGGTAACAAATAGTTCAAGTTTTTTACCGCAAACGGAATACTGAGCAAAAAATGGGATTTTTTTTCATAATACCCTCTAAAACCATAAGTGCCAAGTGCTTGCAAAATACGAATCAGTACAAATCCATAGTAATATTTGCAAAAAAGTTCCTGTTTTATGTCAATATGTTTTGAGATTTGTTCCAAATAAAAATGTAACAACTCTTCTCTAAGTTTGGGGGGTAAATCTGCTTTTCCATCATACAACAAAGAAGCCACATCATATTGCAACGCCCCTTTTCTACCACCTTGATAATCTATGAAATAGGGCTCATCATTACAAATCATAATATTTCGGGATTGAAAATCGCGAAACATAAAATAATCGTGGTCGGCTTCCAATAAAAAATCTATAAAACGGTGAAAATCATCCTCTAAGAGTTGTTCATCAAAAGGAATATTCACCAATTTCAGAAAGTAGTATTTAAAATAGTTCAAATCCCACAACATCGATTGTTTGTCAAATGCACTTCGCGGATAACATACGGAAAAATCCAATCCTTTTTTCCCTGATAGTTGTAACAGAGGGAGTTGCTGCAGCGTTTTTTTATACAAAGAAATAACAGCATCCTCAATTTTTTCATCTTTTCTATTTTTTGTTAAAAACGAAAACAGAGTTTCATCGCCCAAATCTTCCAAAAGATAAAATTGTTGCGTTTCATCCTTAGTAATAATTTTCGGAACATTAATTTTTTGCGACAAAAAGAAATTTGTAAACGAAAAAAACGCATTATTTTCTTTCACATCTTTATTAAAAACGCCGATAATCGTTTCTTCTTCTGCAAAAATTCTGAAATATTGCCGGTTTGAACCCGATTGCGGCAATTTTTCAATACGACAAAAATCGGTGTTTGTTTTTTTGGCAAGAAGCAGGAGTGTTTGTTCGGTAGTGTTCATAATTAGCAGCAATGGGTTGACGGTATTTTGCAAGAGTTATCCTTGCGAGGAAACATAGGAAAGAACTTTTTCTAATCGTTCATTGATTTTGATATTTTTCTCATTTTTTCTTCTTAATATTCCCGCACAACCTTTTGGCGAAATATAAAAAACTTCATGTGCGTTAGTGTCCACAAAATCAATTAGATTGACAAGTTTATAATCGTATGGAATCGAAGTCCCATTCAAATATTTTCCATTGTCAAGCAATTGAAAATCAGAAAATAAATCTAAAGAGTAATCATCCTTTTTATCTGTAAAAACATTTACTACTGATTTTTCTGAATGGTTTTGCAACAATCTTTTAGTTATCCATTTTACAACAGGAACAGCCCACGAATTGCCGACCGCTTGATAACGATTTGTATGACTGCAACCATTTACTAAAGTGTAATTATCGGGTAAACCCATTAAGCGTTCACATTCCAAAGGAGTAATTCGTCGAAGTTTTTTGTTTTGCGCGATATACAATGAACCATTATAAGCCGCTGCATTTCCATTCCATTTTGTACCGTAAGCTGCATATAAACAATCTGTATATGTGCGAAATATCTCTATTTCATTTCCATTTATTGTTTTAATTAATGTTTGATTAAAAACGTCTTTTGGTTCTTCTTCAAAAAGAGAAATGGTCAATTTTGGTGTTTGTGCAACTTTGAAAGGGTCGGCAATTTTTTTTCCTACTTCAAAAAGAATATTTTCGGGATTAAAATTTTTACCGCCTGCAAGTAAATACAATCTTCTTCTTTGTTGTGGTAGCCCAAAGTATTTTCCGTCTAAAACTCTCCAAGCGATATTTCTTTTTTCGCTTTTTAAGACACCTGCATTTGTCCACTTTTTAGTTTCTATTGGTTTGTCAAAGCCTGCCAAGCCTGCTAAAAAACAACCAAAGGCATTTGTTCTATCTGATAAGACGCCCTCAACATTTTCCCAAAACAAAATTGCCTTGTCTTTTCCTTGTTCTTCTCTGATTTTATCTATTTCGTCTGCAATTTCAATATACTTCAAGGTTAATTGTCCTCTATCGTCATTCAAACCATTTTGCAATCCTGCCAAAGAAAATGCTTGACAGGGGGTTCCACCCGACAATAAATCGGGTACTTCAATTTTTTTAGATTTAATCAATTTTGGCAAATCATTCATGTCGCCCAAATTGCGAGTATCGGGATATTTATATTTAAGAAACTTGGACGGAAATTCAGCAATTTCAGAAAACCATAAAGGAGTTAGCCCCATTGGTTTAAGAACAAGGCTTGCAACTTCAATTCCAGAACACAAACTGCCAAATGTTTTAATCATTTCTTTTTCAATAATTTGTTAAGTTCATCTCGCCACTTCGGAATGTCATGCCATGGGCAACCAATACAACCTTTTTTCGGCTTTTTTGCCTTTGGTCGGAATTGATTTATCCCACTGCTTACCTCCTTTGTGAAAATATTTTATGCCGTATATTTCTCCTCTTTCATTTGTTTGGGAACAATTACGACAGATTTCTCTCTTTTGTTGATTCCTTTGGTTATCAAGTAACTGAAATTTCTCAATGATTTCTTCGTCGGTCATTTCCATTGAATTTTCCGTTCTTGTTTTTTCATCCCAGCGAATTTCCGAAAATTTATGGTCGGGTATCAATGCTTTAGCATTAGTTGGCTTTGCCTCAAAAGCATTTACGCCTCTCAATAGCCTGATTACTCGATTTTTGAATTGCGGCGTAAAAGTTTCGTAACCTGTTTCAGCACCTTTTGGAATGGGCAACAGTAGTCTTTCGGTCGTTTGTCCCGTTAATCGAGTGGATAATGTGTAACCAAGTTCTTTAATGTCTTGTATTCTTCGCTGTGGATTATTGTTTGGAGGGAAATCATTAGTCCATATTAATGTACACATTGATTTAAAAAAAGGGAATGTTACTGCTGCATTTGCTTTTTCGGTTTCCCAAAATTTCAATTCGTCCTTTACCCATTTATCCATTTTACTTTTTACAAAGTATGGTTTGATTGATTTGAGATATTTTGCGAGTTCGGCTTCGGTTTCAATATGTAAGCCTGTTCTTCGGTATTGGTATGGAACATACCCTTCCCATACAAAACCGCCTGTTTGCGTAAATTTTACATTTACATACTCTTCACTTGCTTTCGTATTTGATACAAGTTCAGTTGTAACAATTCCGCTGCCTTTCAGCAAAATATTGAGTTTATTTAATTCCATTTTCTTCTTTTTGCTTTATTATTTCCAATAGGTTATCTTTACCAATGGCATACACTTTGCCATTGTATTTAATTTGAAATTCTAACTCTTCATTTTCTTTAAAAAGTTCCGTAACACGAATATTTAACGCTTTGGCTATTTTATCCAATGTTTCTAAAGTCGGGGAGATATTGCCATTTATATAATTGCTCAAATTTGACTGCGAAATTCCTACCTGTTCTGCAAATGCCGACAAGGTCAAATTTCGCTCTTTTAGTATATCTTTAAGTCGTATCATATCGCGATAAAATCAGCCGCAAAATTACAAATTATATTGCATTAAATATGATAATTCGCGTATTCATATTAAAAAAACTATAAAAAATTTTTTGTATTATTATTTTTACTATTTTTGCAGTCGAAATATATTATATTTAATATGAAACGCTCGGAGAAAAGACAGATAATTATGTTGAAACTTTAATGAATTGGATTTTTAAGAAATAGCATACATTCTTCAAACGTTTCAAAAGTATGTTTTTCGGGAATAAGGTCGGGAATTACATGAAGTTTTTGCAACATATATAAAGGCTGGGGTTGTATGAGCGTCATCAGAATCTTTATCCCCTTTGCCTGCAAATCTTTAATCGCAGTTTCCATGGCATATAAACCCGATTGATCCATGAAAGAAATGTGCTGCATTCTGATAATCACAATCTTAGCACTTTCAGGAATCTCTTGCATGACTTCTTGAAAACGGGTAATCGACCCAAAGAAAATCGTACCGGTCAATCTTAAAATATAAATTTGATGATGAATATCATCAGTTAATTCACTCTCATCTTCCCAGGGCGATTCTTTATCAAACACCGTAATTTTACTGGATTTATACCCGCTTTCCACCAAGTCGCCGGCACGTTTCATAAAAAGAACGCAAGCAATAATCATTCCAATTCCTACCGCAATCAGTAAATTGACAAAAACGGTGAGTAACAGCACTGTAACTAATACGATGGCATCGGCGCGGGGAATTTTCATTAAATCTTTTAATCCCTTATAATCAATGATTCCGAAACCCACGGTAATTAAAATTCCTGCCAAAACGGAAAGCGGAATAAACTTGACAAACCTGCCCAAACCCAGCATTACTGCTAACAAAAACAACGAGTGAATCATCCCTGCCATTTTCGTTTTGCCTCCGCATCTTATGTTTAACAAGGTTCTCATTGTGGCACTGGCTCCGGAGATACCACCAAAAAGTCCGGAAAAGAAATTGCCAATCCCTTGTCCTATTAATTCTTGATTGCTGTTGTGTTTTGTTTTTGTAGTATTATCTGCAATTACAGCGGTTAACAGCGTGTCGATAGAACCCAAACCGGCTAAAGTAAGTCCGGGAATAATTGCCATTTTCAGCGCGGCGAGCCAATTAATATTGCTGCTTATGTATGAGGCGAAAAACGGTTTTGGCAATCCCGACGGAATCTCCCCGATGGTTAAGGCAGCGCTGAAATCATTAACAAACAATGAAATAACGGTTATTACCAATAGCGCCACCAATATTGCCGGAATTTTTTTGGTGAACAAAGGAAAAAGGTAAATCAGTAAAATCGTACCGAGTCCGAAAATGAGCGCATACATATTAAAATCTGTGATTTTTTGCGGCAGTTGGGTAAGCATATCCACAATTAACACGGGAGATTTTGCGCCTAATAAAGGGTATATTTGCTGCAAAATGAGAAAGATACCAATGCCGCTCATAAAACCGGATAAAACCGGATAAGGGATATAGCGAATATACTGTCCTATTTTTAGAAAACCGAAAAGAATTTGAAAACCTCCGCAACATATTCCGGCGAGAGAAAGTGTAACTAAAACGGTTTCAATAGATTGCGGTTGAGAGGTTGCCCAAATTCCGGAAATTAGCGTAGCCGTAACTACCGTCATCGGACCGGTGGGACCGTTGATGTGCACCGGCGTTCCTCCAAACAAAGAGGCAAAAAAGCCGACCATAATGGCGCCTACCAAACCGGCAAAAGCGCCGATGGCACCGATATGGGCTACTTCTCCCACAGAAATACTCCCAAACGCCTGAATACCAAATGCAAGCGCCAGCGGCAGCGCCACGATTCCGGCAGTTAAACCGCCGTAAATGTCTCCTTTAAGATTATGAAACGGTAAAAATTTCATGATTTTCTATGATAATTATAACATTATATTAACTTTCGGCTTGCAAAAATATTCTTTTCTTTACTTCTTAAGAGATATTTTGTAATAAAACATCATAATACTTCCAAAAAACGATACCATTTTTACAATTAAAATAGAAATGTAAATTTTTATTTTGTACTTAATTCATTTTCAAAGTAAAAAAATTTTTCAAAAAACTTGACAAAGGGGGGTGTCGGATTGTATTATTGCGGTGTTGAAACAAACGAATAATTACGACCGGCTATCCTATCTATTCCTAACTTTCAACTAAATAAAACAAAATAAAACAAAATTATTCATTTAAAAAAACAATAGCTTAGAATAACCAAACATCTCTTATATAGTTCTTACAAGGTAAGAAAAAAAAGCGCCGTTTTTACGATAAGTAATTCTGCGACAGTGAAATAAATCAATAACAAAAAAAACTATTTAAACTCAAAAAACTTATGAATACTTTAAAAAAAATCTTTTTATTAACACTTTTTAGTGTTTTCTTTTTATCTGCTTTTAGCCAATTCTCAACCGGTACTGAAATTCTTGCCAGAATAAGTATCGACAGAAGCGCAGAGCCCACTGTAACCTTAGATAATGATAGAGAATCATTGGACATTTCAGTAACCGGAATTGAAATCGGTGATGATGATGACCCCCTGTTAGATATATGGTGGCCTTTTGGGTGGCCTTATTATAAATATGTTTACTGTAATTTTGGTGGTAATTGGACGCAAGTATTTTGTGTGGGCATTGGATTGAAAAGGTGTGTACCGCATTACTTAGATTTTTCTGATATAACTAATTCTTATAGAGGGCTTTCAGCGGAATCGGTTGAGGCTGCATTCAGTAGTATCTTCACAGAAAGCGAAAAGCAGGTTGCCAATGGAGTGTATCAAGGCTCCGTATCTAAAAAATTGGCAATTTCCGGCGACAAAACCAATTTCATTCTCTTTCAAATGAATTGGAACTACGACCCGACAAATGCCTATAACGGCAAAACAGAAATCATTGTTTCAAAAACAGACAATTTAGGATTTTAATAAAATCCAAAAAAAACAACCACAACCACAACTCTCCCAATGATTAATCATTCTATTATCCATAAGTAAGAAATCAAAAACACAAACTGGAGGAGGAGTGCACCCTCCCCCATTTTAATTTAAAAAAAAAATAATCAAAAATGAAAAAACGATCCCTATTTGTAATTTGCCTCTTTTCTTTAACGAACATCTTATGCCAATCCCATGAGAAAACTCCTTACATTTCAGAACTGTTTGAGAAGATTCTCACAAAATCTATTCAATTAAATTTAGATAAAAAAGCACGAAATAATATCTATGCAACAAACAAACACGAGTTGTATGTAATAAATATTAATGGGTTTGATAATCCTGAACAAAAAGGGATTGCTGATATTTTAAAGCTCAATGTAATTACCGGAGCAGAAGAAAATCACCAAATTTTACCGCCTCCAAAATTTGCAAAAACAGTCAAAAATACTGCTCCAATCTGGATATGGTCAATCGCTGCTTCCGATTCTTTGCTTTACATTGCTGTGGATGAGGGAATTTGGGTATATCGCCTCACTAAAAAAATACAATATGAATATATAAGAACAATTGCTTTAAAAGATGTATTTCGGTTAGAAATGGATGAAAATAATCTTCATGCTTTTATTGAAAAAGAGGATGGTTTCGATTGGTATAAAATCAATTTCACCAATGAAGAAATAAAAAAAGTCAGGAAATTGGAATTGAAAAACCGTTTTTTTCTTCAAATCGCTCCCATTCAAATCATTTCCATTAAAAACAATGCACTCTACTTTTTGCAGCAAAACGAGCCGTCTATAGAAAAATATTCTCTAACCGGCGAACTTTTGGCTCATTATCATTTGAAAATTCCAAATTGGAATAATATTCCGAAAGAAATAACCAAAAAGCTCGACTCATTAACAGAGGTCGAAAGAGTTTATTCTTTTTCTAAGTTTTCGGTTTTTGATTACAATTTTGCATATCTTTTTTTCGTGTTTCCCAGCGAGCGATTTTTTTTGACGGCTAAGGATGCAGATGTTCACTCTTCTCCTTTTTTTATTCAAATTATAGGAGATACCGCTATTGTTGAACCTTACTCAAACAAACTTGCTGAAAATGAAAAATTCGGAGAAAAATATTTTCCTTTTATCATCCCACGCGCCGATGAAAACATTATTAATGCAAATTCAACGGAAAATATTACCCAAATCAATTGCAGAACAAATGTTTCATGGAATAATAAAACACAAAAGGAGTTTCAAAAAGAGGTAAATCTATATTATCGCGACAACGAACCCATTGAACAAATTGAAACTTATCGTATCCAAAAGAATTACATTCCCGTGGATTCTGTCCGGTTTTTAGATTATGACAGTGAAATTTTTTCGCTCAATGATGTGAAGAAAGAAAAAGCAATTTTCATTGTTTCTCAATACCCACAATGTTCTGCCTGTATAAAAACGATTTGGCAATATTTTTCAAAAAAGTTACTGCCAAATACTGAACTTTATTGCGCACTTGAAGGTGGCTCCACGTATTTGATAAAAAAAGAAAAAATCAAAGAAGTAAATACTTATCTCAACGCTGAGTATATCCCGCTTTTCTTTGATACTAAAACTCTTAACCCTGCAACGAAACGATTGCTTGCCCAAAAGTCAAATCCAATTGTTATTCTATTCGATAAAAAATTACAACACGTGGAAGTGATCTCCGGAAATCATATTGTTGCTGACTTAACGGGAAATCTAAAAACTTCATTTTTAAATACGATAGATAATTTTATTGGAAAATGACTTTTGCTAATGAGTAAATATTTATTTTTGCCGAAAAATAAGAAAAATGAATTATACGATTGATTTTACTCAACTTACTCAATATGTAAATCTTGAATTGGTTGCCAAACAAGTAGTAGAAGGTTTTATTACAGGCATTCATAAAAGTCCGATGCACGGTTTTTCCGTTGAATTTGCGGAACACCGCCAATACAATACCGGCGAACCTACCAAACATATAGACTGGAAACTCTATGCCAAAACCGACAAATTGTTTGTGAAACGTTTTGAAGAAGAAACCAATCTACGATGTCAAATTGTGATAGACCATTCGTCTTCCATGTATTTTCCGCTTCAGGAAGAATATTCTTTAAAAAATCCGAATAAAATTTTTTATGCCATTTACGCGGCAGCCGTTCTTATACAAATACTTAAAGGGCAGCGAGATGCTGTGGGGTTGAGTGTTTTTTCCGATACTTTGGAACTGCATACAAGAGCAAGAGGCGGAGAAACCCATTTGAAAATGATTTACCGCGAACTCGAAAAAATCTTGCAACCCATCTCCAAAGAAACCCGCAGTAACTCTATGGTTACAGATACCCTCCATAGAATTGCGGAACAAATTCACAAAAGGTCTATGGTCGTGATTTTCAGCGATATGTTTGAATCTCATGCAAAAACAGAAGAACTTATGCTTGCCTTGCAACATCTGCGCCATAACAAACACGATGTATTGCTATTTCATACTTACGACAAAAAATTGGAATTTGATTTTGCTTTCGACAACCGGCTCTATAAATTTATTGATATGGAAACAGGCAGCGAAGTAAAACTACATTCCAACCATATTAGAGAATACTACCAAGCTGCAATTGGAGAATATTTTCAAGAACTTCATTTAAAATGCGGACAATATCAAATTGACCTTATCCCTGTAGATATTCATCGCGGACTTGAACAAATACTCATCCCTTACTTGTTGAAACGAAAACAATGACAAATGACAAAACTCAAAAAACAACTCCTTCAAAACTAACCATTCCCGATTGGGCAATTCAGGACAGACCCCGTGAAAAATATCTATCTTTAGGATTTTCAGCACTTTCCGATGCCGAACTCATTGCCATTTTACTAAGAAGCGGAACAAAAAGTGAATCCGCAGTGGATGTTGCCCGGAATTTATTGTCCATCTGCAACCATAATCTGAACCATTTATCTGAAATGCAACTTGATAAATTATTGAAAATTAATGGTATAGGAGAAGTTAAGGCAATTACCCTTTTGGTTGCCTTTGAGTTGGGGAAACGTAGTCGTGCCGCCACTGTAGAACAAAGAAGAAAGATTGTTACGGCTGGCGATTTGTTAAATCTCATGCAAGCCAAAAATGCCCATTTGAGTACGGAAGAGTTTTGGGTAATATTTGTAAATCAAGGTTCTTTTTTGTTGGCGGTAGAAAATTTCGGTAAAGGCGGACTAACTTCTACCTCTGTGGATATTCGGCTCATCCTTTTTAAAGCATTGGAGTTGAAAGCCACAGGACTTTTCCTGTGTCACAACCACCCGTCCGGCGATTTAAGCCCCAGCAAATACGATTTAGCATTAACTTCCCAGATGAAAGAGGCTGCTCTTATTATGTCTATCCAACTGATTGACCATGTTGTTATTTACAAAGAAAGCTATTTTAGTTTTCTGGAAAATGGAATACTTTGAACTTCGCGTAATTTTATCTCGCAAAGACGCAAAGGCGCAAAGATTTTTAAGAAATCTTACACTCTTACTGAATAATTTATTATTTTCGCGCATAATTTTGTGAAAAAATAATTGCTATTATTATCATTAAAAAAAATCCTTATGAAAAAATTTACCCTCTTCCTCTGTTTTATTTTGGCTTTTTTTGTTTTATCTGCGCAAGAAAAACAAGCCCATTATTCCCGCGTTAAAGTTTTTGTTTCTAATCAGGAACAATTTTATACATTGCTGCAAAAAGGCGTTTGTTTAGAAAATTTAGATATTCGGACAGGAGCTTATATCGTCGGCGAATTTTCCGAATTAGAGTTGCAAAAAATTCAAGAAACGGAAATCCCTTATGAAATTCTGATTGAAAATATGTCGGAGTATTATGTAAAACAAAATGAAGGCGTTTCTATTGAAAAACTGAATGAAGAAATGAAGAGAAACCCTAAAATCTTTCATGGGAATAAAACTCCCGCGCATTTTCATCTGGGAAATATGGGGGGATATTTTACTTTGGCGGAGATTATGACCGAATTGGATGAAATGAGGACAGCATTTCCTAACTTAATTTCTGCAAAAGCCACTTTTTCATTACAAACGGTAGAGGGGAGAAATATCTATTGGGTAAGAATTTCTAATAATCCGGATATAAAACAAGAGAAGCCGCGCGTGCTTTATACCGCACTTACCCACGCCCGCGAACCTGCAGGAATGCACCAGATGATTTATCAAATGTGGGATTTGTTGGAAAATTACGGAGTTGACCCTGAAATTACTTATTATCTTGATAATCTGGAACTTTATTTTGTACCTTGCATTTGTCCGGATGGCTATGAGCGTAACAGACAAACCAATCCTTATGGGGGGGGTATGTGGCGAAAAAACCGAAAACCAAACGGGGATGGCAGTTTCGGTATAGACCTAAATAGAAACTGGGGCTATATGTGGGGATACAATAACTACGGGTCTTCTCCGTATGGAAACGATGAAACATACAGAGGTACAGCACCTTTCAGCGAAACGGAAACACAGGTACTTAGAGATTTTTGTGAAGAAAATGAAATTTTACTCAGTTTAAACAACCATACTTGCGGAAACTATCTTGTTCACCCTTATGGTTATACAGATGACGCAGCACCCGAGTATCCTATCCTGTACGAGTATTCAAAACTCCTTACTTCTGAAAACAGGTATGCTTTCGGAA
>Ga0209628_10001118_pt1 | contig 17020 bp, 13 predicted proteins | sample TergutCu122P4_FD_187285 | JGI IMG/M metagenome (GOLD analysis project Ga0209628, IMG submission 187285) | Cubitermes ugandensis P4 segment gut microbial communities from Kakamega Forest, Kenya - Cu122 P4 (SPAdes) (version 2) | ecosystem: Host-associated > Arthropoda: Insects > Digestive system...
GATGAAGCTGTCCAGCGCTTCGGCCAGTTTCATGATGGCCTGTTCGCCGAGTTCGCCCTTGTCGCCTTCGAGCGCCATCTTGGCCGAGCCGTGGATGATCGGGGTGGTGTCGCCGGGGAATTCGTATTTGTCCAGCAGTTCGCGCACTTCCATCTCGACGAGTTCGAGCAGTTCCTTGTCGTCGACCATGTCGCACTTGTTGAGGAAGACGATGATGTAGTCAACGCCCACCTGGCGCGCCAGCAGGATGTGTTCGCGGGTCTGGGGCATCGGGCCGTCGGCGGCCGAGCACACCAGAATGGCGCCGTCCATCTGGGCGGCGCCGGTGATCATGTTCTTGACGTAGTCGGCGTGCCCCGGGCAGTCGACGTGCGCGTAGTGGCGGTTGGCCGTCTCGTATTCGACGTGGGCGGTGTTGATGGTGATGCCGCGCGCTTTTTCTTCGGGCGCCGCATCGATTTCGTCGTACTTCTTGGCCTCGCCGCCGAACTTGTTCGACAACACCGTCGCAATGGCCGCCGTCAGCGTCGTCTTGCCGTGATCGACGTGACCAATGGTGCCCACGTTCACGTGCGGCTTCTTGCGTTCAAATTTGCTTTTTGCCATTTTCAATCCTCAAATGAGCTATGCCCGTGTACTGGTTTTAGGTCTGCATTCCATTGCTTGATCGGGTGCCACGGGCAACACCCGGCATGAAATCGCAGACCACGGAAAAACCCCGCCCCGCCTTTTTCAAGGAAGCCTGCTCAGCAGGCCGAGGCTGGGGGAGAAGGTCATTTTGCGCGCGCCGCCACGATGGCTTCGGACACGTTGCGCGGCGCCTCGGCGTAATGCTTGAATTCCATGGTGTAGGTCGCGCGGCCTTGCGACATCGAGCGCAGCGTGGTCGCGTAGCCGAACATTTCGGACAGCGGCACCTCGGCCTTGATGGTCTTGCCGCCACCCACCATGTCGTCCATGCCCTGCACCATGCCGCGGCGTGAGGAGAGGTCGCCCATCACGTTGCCCGCGTATTCTTCGGGCGTTTCGACTTCAACGGCCATCATCGGCTCCAGGATGACCGGGTTGGCGCGCCTGCACGCTTCCTTGAAGCCGAAAATGGCCGCCATCTTGAACGCCTGCTCCGACGAGTCCACTTCGTGGTACGAGCCGAAGGTCAGCGTGGCCTTGACGTCCACGACCGGATAGCCGGCCAGCACACCGGTGGTGAGCGCCTCTTCCACGCCCTTTTGCACCGCCGGGATGTACTCGCGCGGCACCACGCCGCCCTTGATCGCATCGACGAACTCGAATCCCTTGCCGGCTTCGTTCGGCTCGACGGTGAACACCACGTGACCGTACTGGCCCTTGCCGCCGGACTGGCGAACGAACTTGCCTTCGACGTCAGTGACTTGCTTGCGGATCGTTTCGCGGTAAGCAACCTGCGGCTTGCCGACGTTGGCCTCGACGCCGAACTCGCGCTTCATGCGATCGACGATGATTTCCAGGTGCAGTTCGCCCATGCCCGAGATGATGGTCTGGCCCGATTCCTCGTCGGTGCGCACACGGAACGACGGATCTTCCGAAGCCAGGCGCTGCAGCGCGATGCCCATTTTTTCCTGATCGGCCTTGGTCTTGGGTTCCACGGCCTGCGCAATCACCGGCTCGGGGAAGACCATGCGCTCAAGCGTGATGACCGCATCGGAACTGCACAGCGTCTCGCCGGTGGTGACTTCCTTCAGGCCCACGCAGGCGGCGATGTCGCCGGCGCGAATTTCTTCGATCTCGTTGCGCTCGTTGGCCATCATCTGCACGATACGGCCGATGCGCTCCTTCTTGCCCTTGACGGGGTTGTAAACGGTGTCGCCCTTGGCCAACACGCCCGAATACACGCGCACGAAGGTCAACTGGCCCACGAAGGGGTCGGTCATCAGCTTGAAGGCCAGCGCCGAGAATTTCTCGCTGTCGTCTGCCTTGCGGGACGCTTCCTGGTCGTTTTCATCGATGCCCCCGACCGGCGGAATATCCACCGGCGAAGGCAGGAACTCGATCACCGCGTCGAGCATGCGCTGCACGCCCTTGTTCTTGAAGGCGGTGCCGCAAAGCATCGGCTGGATTTCGGTGGCGATGGTGCGCGCGCGCAGACCCTGCCTGACCTCTTGTTCGGACAGATCGCCCTCTTCGAGGTACTTGTTCATCAATTCCTCGGTCGATTCGGCAGCCGCCTCGACCATCTTCTCGCGCCACTCCTTGGCCGAGGCGACGAGTTCGGCGGGGATGTCGCCGTACTCGAACTTCATGCCCTGGGATGCGTCGTCCCAGATGATGGCCTTCATCTTGATCAGATCGACCACGCCCTTGAAGCCGTCCTCGGCGCCAATCGGGATGACGATCGGCACCGGATTAGCCTTCAGGCGCAAACGCATCTGCTCATAGACCTTGAAGAAGTTGGCGCCGGTGCGGTCCATCTTGTTGACGAACGCCAAGCGCGGCACCTTGTACTTGTTGGCCTGGCGCCAGACGGTTTCCGACTGGGGCTGCACGCCGCCCACGGCGCAGTAGACCATGCAGGCGCCGTCGAGCACGCGCATCGAGCGCTCCACTTCGATGGTGAAATCGACGTGGCCGGGGGTGTCGATGATGTTGAAACGGTGCTCGGGCAGCGACAGATCCATGCCCTTCCAGAAGCAGGTCACCGCCGCCGATGTGATGGTGATGCCGCGCTCTTGCTCCTGCTCCATCCAGTCGGTGGTGGCAGCGCCGTCGTGAACTTCGCCCAGCTTGTGGTTGACGCCCGTGTAGAACAGGATACGTTCGGTGGTGGTGGTTTTGCCGGCGTCGATGTGCGCCGAAATACCGATGTTGCGGTAACGCTCGATGGGGGTTTTGCGAGCCATGTGGAATTACTCCTCTAACGGCTGAAAGCCCGCCCACTATCAGCGGGTCGGGCTTCCAGCCACGTTCTTGAAATGGACGAAAAGTTCAGAAGCGGAAATGGCTGAAGGCCTTGTTGGCCTCGGCCATGCGATGCACTTCATCGCGCTTCTTCATGGCGCCGCCCCGGCCTTCAGTGGCTTCCATCAGCTCATTGGCCAGGCGCAGTGCCATCGATTTTTCGCCGCGCTTGCGGGCAGCCTCCTTGATCCAGCGCATCGACAGCGCCAGACGGCGCACGGGGCGCACTTCGACGGGGACCTGATAGTTCGCGCCACCCACGCGGCGCGACTTCACTTCAACCATCGGCTTGACGTTGTTGATGGCCGTGGTGAAGGTTTCCAGCGGGTCTTTGCCCGGGTTCTTCTTTTCGATGAAGTCGAGCGCGCCATAGATGATGCGCTCGGCCACCGCCTTTTTGCCGCCCTCCATGATCACGTTCATGAATTTGGACAGCTCGACATTGCCGTACTTTGGATCCGGCAGGATTTCACGTTTGGGAACTTCGCGACGACGCGGCATTTTTTACCTCTTTGCTTCAGTTGGCGCCCGTTTTCCTGACGGACACCGCGAGAGCCAGCAGGACTCTCACTTACTCGACCCGTACGCATGTCACAACATGCCTTGGGGTCACTACGCCCGATGCGCCGAGAAGGGCACGCCGGACACCGATTGAATGGATGGATCAGCTCTTCTTGGGACGCTTGGCGCCGTACTTCGAGCGGGACTGCTTGCGATCCTTGACGCCTTGCAGGTCGAGCGAACCGCGCACGATGTGGTAGCGCACACCCGGCAAGTCCTTGACACGGCCGCCGCGCACCAGCACGACGCTGTGTTCCTGCAGATTATGGCCTTCGCCGCCGATGTAGGAGATGACCTCGAAGCCGTTGGTCAGGCGCACCTTGGCGACCTTGCGCAGCGCCGAGTTCGGCTTCTTGGGGGTCGTGGTGTAGACCCGGGTGCAGACGCCACGGCGTTGCGGCGAGTTCTGCATTGCAGGGCTCTTTGATTTCGATTTCTCGACTTCGCGGCCCTGACGCACCAGTTGATTGATGGTTGGCATGAATTGAGTTCCCAAAAGTCCCAGCAAATCCGGCCCGAAGCGTGATAAGGACCGGAAAGGGACGATGACATGAATTCCTTCGGATTTTTCCGAAAAGCCTGCAATTGTAGCAAGACTGCGGTCAACCGCAACTATGGAGCCCGAAAAAACCGGGCTGTGGCGCTTGCGAGGGCCTTGTCCCTCGGTGCGGCGCCGCCTTGGATGGGCCCCGGCTACTTGATCCAGAGCAGCAGCGCATCCCAGGCGCGGCCGAAGATGCCGGCCGGTTTGACTTCCTCAAGCGCAACCAGCGGCACGTCGGCCACGACGCGTTCGCCCAACACGATGTTGAGCGTGCCGACGCGCTGATACTTGACCAGCGGCGCAACCAATGGATCGGGCCGTTCCACCCGGGTCTGGATCTTGTCCGCCGAGCCGCTGGGTACCGAGACGATGATCGGCTCGGGCCGGCCGAGCTTGGCCGTATTGCTCTGGCCCTTCCAGATTCTGGGCGTCGCGGCCGGCTGGCCGGCATCGAACAGGCGCACGGCGCTGTAAGCGGTGTAGCCCCAGTTCAGGAGTTTTTGCGACTCGTTGGCGCGCATGACCTCGCTGCTGGCGCCCAACACGATCGACAGCAGACGCCGACCTGAAGGCAGGTTCGGAAAATCACGCTTGGCCGTAGCGATCAGACAGTAACCGGCCATGTCGGTGTAACCCGTCTTCAGGCCATCGACCGTCGGGTCGCGAAATAACAACATGTTGCGGTTGGTATCGTTGATCAACGGTGTGCCGGGGTAACGGTACTTCTTGATGGCGTAGTAGCCGATGTATTCCGGAAAGTCGTGAATCAGGCGCGTCGCCAGGATGCTCAGGTCGCGCGCCGTGGTCACATGCCCCGGCGCCCTGAGGCCCTCGGGGTTCTTGTAAGTCGTGTGCAACATGCCCAGTGCCTTGGCCTGCTCGTTCATGAGCTCGACGAAGCGTTCGACCGTACCGCCGACGCCCTCGGCCAGCGCCATCGTCGCATCGTTGCCGGATTGCACGATCATCCCTTTGAGCAGATCTTCGACCGGTACCTGCATCTTCGGGTCGATGAACATGCGCGAGCCCGTCATCTTCCAGGCGCGCTCGCTGACCGGCAGCGTCTGCGTGAGGCTGATTTTCTTGGCCTTGAGCGCGTCGAATACGAGATAGGCCGACATCAGCTTGGTCAGCGATGCCGGCTCGACCTGGGTGTCGATTTCCTTCTGCGCAAGGATCTGGTTGGCCGTGACATCAAGTAACAGATAACTGCGCGCGGCGACCTCGGGCGGCACGGGCAATTGCTGCGCAACGGCGCCCCCGGAAAGAACGAAACACCCGCAGGCGGCAGCAGCGCACAGTAAGGCGCGAAACGCTTGAAAGAAGCGAGGCATGGACAGTGTCGAAAAAGTCGGAAGGATCAGAATCACGGAAGACTGGAAGGATCGGGACCAAAACCAGCATCGGGGCCAGTGGCCCCATCCGCACCTAAGGAATCTCTAAATGGCGTATCGCCAATGTCTTGAGAAGTTGCAATTGTCCGTGGAAAAAATGCTCTCCGCCGGGAATGACTGTGACAGGAAGTGACTGCGGCCGAGCCCAATCGAACACCGATGCGAGCGGCACCGTGTCATCCTGTTCACCGTGCACGACGAGCGCGCGCGCGCGCACCTGCGCCGGCAAAGCGGGTATCGCGAAGCGCGAAGCTGCGGTTCCCGCCAGGACCACCTGACGGATTTCGCGTAGCGGATAGAGCCGCTCGATCGCCCGGCATGCCACGTAAGCGCCGAACGAAAAGCCAGCGATCGCAAGCGGTCCCTGCGGCGCCATCTGTTCGATCACGGCAAGCAGATCGTCGGTCTCGCCGAATCCCTCGTCGTGCGCGCCTTCGCTCGTGCCGACGCCCCGGAAATTGAAGCGCAGCGCGTTCCAGCCGCAGGCGACGAAGGCACGCGCCAGTGTCTGCACCACCTTGTTGTCCATGGTGCCGCCGTACAACGGATGCGGGTGCGCAATGACCGCCGTGCCAACGCTCGGCGCGGCCTCCGTGCTGGCGTCGCGCAGCGCCTCGATCAGGCCGGCTGCGCCACGCAGTTGGAGCTTTTGGGTTTGTGCGTTCATCTGGACGAGGAATCAACCGCGGCTGGCACACAGACCACCCATGAGCCCGCCCATGAGGACTCGCCTTGCCGCAAGAAACTCAATGCCCCACATCGGGCGGCAGCAGCAGACGCTCGACGATGCGGCCGTTTTTCAGGTGCGACTCGATGATTTCATCGATGTCGTTCGTGTCCACGTAGGTGTACCAGACCGCGTCCGGGTATACGACCGCAACCGGGCCGCCGGCGCAGCGATCCAGGCAACCGGCCTTGTTGACCCGCACCTTCCCCGGCCCCGCAAGGCCGGCGTTCTTCACGCGCACCTTGCAGTGTTCGAAACAGGTCTGCGCATCGTGCTGGGCGCAGCAGACCTGGCCGTTGTCGCGCTCGTTGAGGCAAAAGAAAATATGACGCTGAAAATAGGAATCGCTGGGCACAGGCATGGCGCGATTCTAGGGCCAAGGCGCAGGCTCTACACTTGGCTCATGTTGTGGGTAAAGTCGTTGCACATCGTTTTCGTGGCAAGCTGGTTTGCGGGTCTTTTCTACTTGCCGAGAATCCTGGTCAATCTGGCGATGGTGCCGCCAAACTCGGTGGCCGAACGTGAGCGCCTGCTGGGCATGAGCCAGCGGCTGTTGCGTTTCAGCACGCTGCTGGCGGTGCCGGCGCTGGGGCTGGGTTTATGGCTGTGGCTCGGCTGGGGCCTTGGGCTCGGCGCCGGATGGATGCATGCCAAGCTCTCCCTGGTGGCGTTGGTGCTCGGCTATCACTATGCCTGTCGCGTGCTGCTGCGGCGCTTCGAGGCCGGAACCAACCGCCGCAGCGAGCGCTGGCTGCGTATCTTCAACGAGGGCTCGGTCCTGCTGCTGCTCGGGATCGTGATCCTCGTGGTGGTCAAGCCTTTTTGATGCGTGGTATCCCATAAAACACATCAGACGACGGCACTGCCTTTGGCGCTGGCTTATGCCGCGCTGATCATTTACGCGAGCCTGTATCCCTTTACCGATTGGCGTGACCAGGGCATTGCGCCGTGGTCGTTCGTGACCGCGCCCTGGCCGAAGTATTGGACGGGCTTCGAGTTCGCGATCAATATCGCCGGCTATATGCCGCTGGGCTTTCTGTGCGCGATCGCGATGCTGCGGGCGCGGCCTGATTTGCTGCGCGCGCGTCATGCGATTACGTTGGCCACGTTGACGGGCGTGGCGCTTTCGTTCGCGATGGAAACCTTGCAGTCTTACCTGCCGATGCGCATCCCGTCGAATATCGACTGGGGCTTCAATTCGCTCGGCGCGCTCGTCGGCGCCGTGCTGGCTGCCTTGCTCGAACGCTTCGGCGCATTGACGCACTGGGGGCGGACGCGCTCGAACTGGTTCATTCCCGAGGCGCGTGGCGTGCTGGTGCTGCTGGCACTATGGCCGGGCGCGCTGCTGTACCCGGCCGCGGTGAGTTTTGGGCTGGGCCAGGTGTACGAGCGGCTCGAAGCGGCGTTGGCTGACATCCTGATCGGCACGCCTTTCATTGAGTGGCTGCCGATGCGTGAATTCGAACTGGAACCGCTGGTGCCGCTGGAGGAACTCATCTGCGTCATGCTCGGCGCATTGGCGCCCTGTCTGCTTGCCTACATGGTGGCGCGCACCATCGGCCGCCGTGCGCTGCTGCTCCCGATCGTGCTGGCAGGCGGCGTCGCGACGAGCGTTTTGTCGGCGATATTGAGCTGGGGACCCGACAAGGCGTGGGCATGGCTGACCCCGCCGACGCAATTGGGAATTGCCGCCGCGTTCGTTGCCGGCGGATTGCTGCTCGCCGCGCCGCGCCGCTTGTGCGTCGGCTTGGCGCTGATCGTGCTGACGGTGAATCTGGGCTTGCTCAATCAGGCGCCCGAAAACGCCTATTTCGCCCAGACGCTGGCGACCTGGGAGCAGGGACGCTTCATTCGTTTTCACGGCCTGGCGCAATGGCTGGGGTGGATATGGCCCTTTGCGGTGATCGGCTATCTGCTGGTGGCGTTAACGCGCGACCCCCGCCGGGCGCAACCGGCCCCAGAGCAACGAACCCAACGAACCCAGGGAACCGCCGATCAGTAGCCGGCCGCGCATCACGCGCGGCGTTTACCTTGGAGCAAGGCATTGAGCGCGATGGCTCCAAAAGTGGCGGTGCCGATCCCGCCGAGCGCCACGTTGCCGAACTTGAGCGTGAAATCACCGGTGCCCAGAATCAGCGTGACCGCCGCGACGATCAGGTTCGCGTTGTCGCTGAAGTCCACGCGGTTGTCGACCCAGATCTTGGCGCCGGCGATCGCGATCAAGCCGAACACCACGATGCTCACGCCACCCATGACCGCGAGCGGAATCACATGGATCAGCGCGCCGAACTTGGGGCTGAAACCGAGCACGATCGCGATCAGCGCCGCGACCACGAATATCGCCGTCGAATAGATTTTGGTCGCGGCCATCACGCCGATGTTCTCGGCATAAGTGGTGACGCCGGTGCCGCCGACGGCGCCGCTGACCATCGTTGCGATGCCGTCGCCGATGAAGGCGCGGCCCAGCATCGGGCTGAGGTCACGCCCCGTCATCGCGCTCACGGCCTTGATGTGGCCCAGGTTCTCGGCCACCAGGATGATCGCGACTGGCGCGATCAGCGCGATCGCATCGGCCTGGAACACCGGTTTTCCAAAAGCCGGCATGCCGAACCAGGGCGCCGCCGCCACCGTGGCGAAATCGATCGGCGTGCCCAGGCCCAGGCCGTTGGTCAGAAGCGCGTAAATCACGCTGGCAACGATCAGTCCCACCAGGATCAGCAGGCGCTGCACCATGCCGCGCGAGTAAACCGCGACCAAGCCGATGCTCACGAAGGTGACGAGCTGCATCCACGCATCGAAGCGCGTGGGCGCCATGTTCTTGATCGGAATCACCGCGAGATTCAGCCCGATCACGGCAACCACCGCGCCAGTGACCACCGGCGGCATCAGCCGCTCGATCCAATGCACGGCGTCATCGCGGTTCCTGCCGCGTCCACTCGTGGCGGCCACGATCAGGCCGATCAGTGCGTAGATCGCACCGCAGACGATGATTCCCCCCAGCGCCACGCCGAGATTGGGATTGGCGCCCTGGTTGTTGTACTGGGTTGCCGCGCCCACCACGCCGATGAAGGCGAAGCTCGAACCGAGATAACTGGGCACCTTGCCCTGCGTGACGAAGAAAAAAATCAGCGTGCCGATCCCGCTCATCAGGATCGCCAGGTTCGGGTTGAAGCCCATCAGGATCGGCGCCAGGATCGTGGCGCCGAACATGGCGATCACGTGCTGTACGCCCATTGCCGCCGTCTGCGGCCAGGGCAGGCGCTCATCGGGTGCGACCACCCCTTGCGCGAAGGTGGCGGTGCGCCAGCGAAAGGGAAAATTCACAGTGTCAGCCCTTGCCTGCGCTCGACAACATGGCCAAAGTGATGCGCGAGATGCAAGTCAACTCGCCGGCCTCGTTCACCAAATCGATCTGCCAGACCTGCGTGCTGCGGCCACGATGCAGCGGCCGCGCCGTGCCGGTAACCCAGCCGCTGGTTACGGCGCGCAGGTGGTTTGCGTTGATCTCCAGTCCCACCGCCCTGTCGCTCTCGGGCGCGCAGTAATGTGCGCCGCACGAACCCAGCGTTTCGGCCAACACGACCGAAACGCCGCCATGCAGGATCCCGAAAGGCTGGCGCGTGCGCTCGTCCACCGGCACGCGGGCACGGATAAAGTCGTCTCCGACTTCGAGGAATTCAATGCCCAGATACGACGCCGCCGTGCCTGCGCTGTTGCGGGTCAGCTCCTCGATCGAGATTTCTTTTTGCCAAATTCGCATATACGTTTTTCCTTGAAGGCCGTGCGACTATAACGGCAGCGGATGCGGCCTGCCCGAAGATAAAGAAACCAAGTCCTAAAAAAAGACCCAGCAGTATGCGCCGACTTCCAAGATCGGCGGTGACGGCATATATTGGATACTTACAGTACTTACAGTTTTTTGAGATGCGCCTCTCCGATACGCTGGCAACGGCGCCGGAAATGGCCCACTGGCGCAGGCCGCAGAAAAGACAAAGTGGCATGAAACAAAAGCAGGAAAGCACGGCGGCGCTAAAGACCGCAGGAGAAACGGATGTCGCGGAAGAACAAAGACATCCGCTGCTCGTGGCGTTGGGCGAGCAGGTGCGCGCCATCCGCACGCAACGCGACCTCACGCGCAAAAAGGTGGCTCGCGCGGCCGGCGTTTCCGAGCGCCACCTGGCCAATCTCGAATACGGCATCGGCAACGTCTCGATCCTGCTGCTGCATCAGGTTTCAACCGCGCTGCAGTGCTCGTTGACGGACCTGCTTGATGATGCCGTCACGCGCTCCCCGCACTGGCTGCAGATCCGCAAGCTGCTCGAACACCGCAGCGACGGCGAGTTGCGGCGCGTGCGCCTGACGATCGAGGAACTGCTCGGTGTCGGCGAAGCCGATCCGGCGCGCCGGCGGCGCATCGCATTGATCGGGCTGCGCGGGGCCGGGAAGTCCACGCTGGGGCGAATGCTGGCCGATGATCTCGGGCTGCCTTTCGTCGAGCTCAGCAGCGTCATCGAAAAAACGGCCGGATGCAACGTGCGCGAAATCCATAACCTCTATGGCGCGAACGCCTACCACCGCTACGAGTGCCGCGCCATCGAGGAGACGATCCAAAGCCACGGCGAAGCGGTTATCGCCACGCCCGGCAGCCTCGTCTCCAATCCGGCGGCCTTCGGAACGTTGCTGGCGCATTGCACGACTGTCTGGCTGCAGGCGGTACCCAAGGAGCACTTGGCCCGCGTCGCCGCGCAGGAAGACGATGCGCACCAGATGATGCAAAACCGCGAAGCGATCGAAGACTTGCGCCACGCGCTCGACGAGCGCTCGGCTTTTTACGCCAAGGCCGATCTGGCGGTCGATACCAGCGGCCGCACCCGGCTGCAGAGTTTCGAGCAGTTGCGTGACGTCGTGCGGCAAATCATGGGACTGCCTGCGTTCGTGCAGACGCTGACCACGACGGACAGGTCCTAGCAGGCCCTAGCGCGATAGCGCCCCGGCCGCATCGGGTGCGCACCCGATGGAATTTGCAGCGGCCCGCGCTTAGGCTGGCGCGATGCCAGCACCCACCTATATCCCCATCATCCGCCTGTACCAAGACTGGCTGCGCGAGACGCGCGGCCTGGAGTTCAAGGATTACGACGCGCTCTGGCGCTGGTCGGTCACCGATTTGCCGGCTTTTTGGCAAAGCATCTGGGACTGGGCCGACATGCGCTCGCCGACACCGCACAGCGCCGTACTCGCGCAAGACCGGATGCCTGGCGCGGTGTGGTTTCCCGGCGCACAGGTCAATTACGCACGCCAGGTGTTCAAGCACGCCAACGCGGCGCATGTGGCGGGAATGCCGGCCATCATCAGTGACAACGAACTCGGCCAGATCCGCGAACTGTCTTGGCCTGAACTGCGCCGGCAGGTGGCATCGCTGGCGCTCACGCTGCGCGAACTGGGAGTGCAGCGCGGCGACCGGGTGGCGGCCTACCTGCCCAACGTGCCCGAAACCATCGTCGCCTTTCTGGCGTGTTCGAGCATCGGCGCGGTGTGGAGCGTGTGTTCGCCCGACATGGGCGTCAGCGCCGTACTCGACCGTTTTCGCCAGATCGAGCCGAAAGTGTTGATCGCCACGGATGGCGTGCATTACGGCGGCAAGCCATTCGACCGCAGCACGGTGGTGCGCGAGTTGCGCGACGCATTGCCCAGCGTGCGCCATCTGGTGCTGCTGCGCAGCCCCCATGCGCAAACGGAGCAAGCGGCGGAGAGCGCCGAGGTCGACTACACCCAAGCCGTGGCGCGCGACGATGCCGCCACTGCCGCTTTCGAACCCGAATGGCTGCCCTTCGACCACCCGATCTGGATCGTCTATTCGAGCGGCACCACCGGCCTGCCCAAAGCCATCGTGCACGGGCAAGGCGGCATCCTGCTGAACAAATACGCCTGCAATCTGCACAACGACCTTGGGCCGAGCTACTGGCCCAACAACTTCGGCGAGCGCTACCACTGGTACAGCTCCACCGGCTGGGTGATGTGGAATTCGCAGGTCGCCGGCCTGGCCAGCGGGTCCACCATCTGCCTGTACGACGGCCACCCTGGCGGCAGCCGCGAACAGCCCGACTGGAGCGTGCTCTGGCGCTTTGCCGCGCGCCATCGCGTCACCTGCTTCGGCGCGGGCGCGGCTTTTTACGCCAATTGCATGAAAGCGGGCCTGTGCCTGGAAGAGTGCGGCGACCTTTCGCACATCCGCCAGTTGGGCAGCACCGGCTCGCCCCTGGGCGCGGACGTACAGCAATGGGGCAGCGCGCAGTTTCGCGCCCTGCGCGGCCGCGGCGCGCTGCCGTGGTGGAACAACCTCTCGGGCGGCACCGACTTCTGCGGCGCCTTCGTCGGCGGCAACCGTGAATTGCCCGAGGTGCCCGGCCAGATGCAATGCCGCCAGCTCGGCGCATCGGTGCAAGCCTTCAACGAGCAAGGCCAGGGCGTGATCGGTGAAGTCGGCGAACTCGTGTGCACGCGCCCGATTCCTTCGATGCCGCTGTACCTGTGGGGTGACGTCAACAATGGGCGCTATCTGTCGAGCTACTTCGACCTGTACCCCGGCGTCTGGCGGCACGGCGACTGGATCAAGATCGGCGCCGACGGCGGCTGCATCATCTACGGCCGCAGCGACGCCACCATCAACCGCCAGGGCCTACGCATGGGCACCAGCGAAATCTACAGCGCCGTCGAGGCGCTGCCCGAAGTGGTCGACTCGATGGTGATCGACCTCGAATACCTGGGCCGCGACAGCTACATGCCGCTATTCGTGGTGCTCCGCGAGGGCCTCGCGCTGGACGAGGCGATGCGCGCCAAAATCAACGGCGCCATTCGCACCGCGCTGTCGCCGCGCTTCCTGCCCGACGATATCGTGCAAGTGGTCGAAATTCCGCGCACGCTCTCGGGCAAGAAGCAGGAACTCCCGATCAAGAAGCTGCTGCTGGGACAACCGCTGGACAAAGTGATCAACCGCGAGGCCATGGCCAACCCCGCCTGCCTGCCGTGGTACGTGGACTTCGCGCAGCGGCACGTGCAGCAGGTGGAGGAGAGAATGAAGAAAACCGAACAGCGCAGCATGGCTGGCTGAAGGAATTTCTCTGAATCACCCTGCGTGGGAGCTTTTTTCTTCCCTCACCCGGCAACACAAATCAAACATCGATATTCGCCGCCCGCAGCGCGTTCGTTTCGATGAACACCCGCCGCGGCTCGACTTCATCGCCCATGAGCATGGTGAACACGTTGTCGGCCTCGATCGCGTCGTCGATCTGCACCTTGAGCAGGCGGCGCACGGCCGGGTCCATCGTGGTTTCCCAAAGCTGGCCGGGATTCATTTCGCCCAAGCCCTTGTAACGCTGGCGTGAGGTAGCCGCCTCGGCCTGGCCCAGCAGCCAACGCATCGCGGAACGGAAATCGGCCACTTTTTCTTCCTTCGCCTTCTCGCCCTCGCCGCGGCGCACGACCGCGTCTTCGCCCAGCAGATTGCGAAAGGTATTGGCCGCCTCGACGAGCGCCGCGTAGTCCGCGCCGTGCATGAAATCCTGTGTGAGCACGCTGCTTTTGACGTTGCCGTGGTGCCGGCGGCTGATGCGCAGCACGAGCTTGTCGGTTCGTGCGTCGAATTCGCTGACGACCTCGGCCATTTCAGCGGATAGGTCGGCGCTCGCGTATTCACACAGCTTGGCATGCAGCACGCCGGCCGATTCCTGGGCAGCGGCCATGCTGCTCAGATCGAGCGTGACGCCATCGGCGATGGCGCGCAGCGCCTGTTCGTCCATGAAGCCGCCCAGGCGCGCAATCACCCTTTCGGCCAACTGATGTTTGCGCGCCAGTTCGGCCAAGGTATCGCCGGCAATCAACGTGGGCTGCGCGCCGCCGGTGGAAATGCTCGCGTCCTTGAGTGCGAGTTTGAGCAGGAAGGCATCGAGCGCCGTGTCGTCCTTGAGGTAGTTTTCTTCCTTGCCGACCTTGACTTTGTACAGCGGCGGCTGCGCGATGTAGATGTGGCCGCGCTCAACCAACTCGGGCATTTGACGGTAGAAGAAGGTCAGCAGCAACGTGCGGATATGCGCGCCGTCCACGTCCGCGTCGGTCATGATGATGATGCGGTGGTAGCGCAGCTTGCTGACGTTGAAATCATCCACGTTGGCGCCGGTGCGGCCGATACCGGTGCCCAGCGCCGTGATCATGGTCAGGATCTCGTTGCTGGTCAGCAGCTTCTCGTAGCGCGCCTTTTCAACGTTGAGGATCTTGCCGCGCAACGGCAGGATGGCCTGGAACTTGCGGTCGCGCCCCTGCTTGGCCGAACCGCCGGCGGAGTCGCCCTCGACCAGATAGACCTCGCACAGCGCCGGATCCTTTTCCTGGCAATCGGCCAGCTTGCCGGGTAAACCCATGCCGTCGAGCACGCCCTTGCGGCGCGTCATCTCGCGCGCTTTGCGCGCGGCCTCGCGCGCCCTGGCGGCTTCGACGATCTTGCCGCAGATGGTCTTGGCGTCGTTCGGACGCTCTTGCAAATAGTCTCCCAATAACCGGCCCACGATGTCTTCGACCGGCGCGCGCACTTCGCTGCTGACCAGCTTGTCTTTGGTCTGGCTCGAAAATTTCGGCTCGGGTACTTTTACGCTGAGCACGCAGCACAGCCCTTCGCGCATATCGTCGCCGGTGATTTCAACCTTGGCTTTCTTGGCCAATTCGTTTTCATCAATGTATTTGTTGATGATGCGCGTCATGGCTGCGCGCAGGCCCGTCAGGTGGGTGCCTCCATCGCGCTGCGGAATATTGTTGGTGAAACACAGTACCTGCTCGTTGTAGCCGCTGTTCCACTGCATTGCCACCTCGACGCCGATGCTGGTGCCGGGAACGCCGCCGTAATCTTCGGCGGGCTTTTCGCCGGTGGCATAGAACACGTTCGGATGCAATACCTGCTTGCCTTTGTTGATGAACTCGACGAAGCCGCGCACGCCGCCCGCACCGGAGAAATCATCCTGTTTGCCGTTGCGCTCATCGATAAGCCGGATACGCACGCCGTTGTTCAAAAAACTCAACTCACGCAGACGGCGGCTGAGAATTTCATAGTGAAAATCGTTGTTTTCCTTGAAGATTTCGGTGTCGGGCAAAAAACGCACCTCGGTGCCGCGCTTTTCGGTGTCGCCCTCAATTTGCATGGGCGAGACCTCAACGCCATCGACGATTTCGATCCGGCGGTCTTGCACCACGCCCTTGCTGAATTCGAGCACGTGCGTTTTGCCTTCGCGGCGTACCGTCAGCCTCAGCTTCTTCGATAGCGCGTTGACGCAACTGACGCCCACGCCATGCAAGCCGCCCGAGACCTTGTAACTATTCTGGTTGAATTTGCCGCCGGCATGCAATTCAGTCAGCGCAATTTCAGCCGCGCTGCGCTTGGGTTCGTGCTTGTCGTCCATCTTGACGCCGGTCGGAATGCCGCGTCCGTTGTCCACCACCGAGACGGAGTTGTCGGTATGGATGGTCACGACGATATCGTCGCAGTAGCCTGCAAGCGCCTCGTCGATGGAGTTATCAACCACTTCGAACACCAGATGGTGCAGGCCGGTGCCGTCCGAGGTGTCGCCGATATACATGCCCGGCCGCTTGCGCACCGCTTCCAGGCCCTCAAGAATCGTGATCGCGTTCTCGCCGTATGCATCCGCGCGGGCCGGATTTTCCCCATTACCCGATGGCAGGTCAGGCTTCATTTCTTCATTCATTGCGGATCAACCTCTCGCGGGAAATATGTTTCCCGTCTTATCTGAAAAACACCGTTTCACAAAGAACCGGCGAGTCATGGCGAAAAACGAAAATGTTCAGATCCTCATCGGCATCACCACGTATTTGAACGCGGTATTGTCTGGAACCGTGATCAAGGCCGAACTGTTGCCGTCAGCCAGATCGATGCGAACCATTTCCTGACTCATGTTGGCCAACACATCGATCAAGTAAGTGACGTTGAAACCGATCTCGATGACGTCGCCGCCGTAATCAATGTCGAGTTCGTCCTGTGCCTCTTCCTGCTCGGCATTGCTCGACGCGATGCGCAAGGTGCCCGGCTCGATGTTGAGCCGCACGCCCTTGAATTTTTCGCTCGTCAGAATCGCCGTGCGCTGCAGGCTGGCCAACAACGGCGCACGCCCGAGCGTTATGTTGTTCTTTTGTTCCTTTGGAATGACGCGGTTGTAGTCCGGGAACTTTCCCTCGACCAGCTTGGTGACGAACTCCATGCCGTCGAAGCTGAACTTGGCTTGGTTGTTCGTGAACTGCATTTCGATTGCTCCATCGGTATCGTTGAGCAGCCGTTGCAGTTCAAGAACCGTCTTGCGCGGCAAGATCACTTCCTGACGCGGCACCTCGACATCCAGAATCGCCGATGCATAAGCCAACCGGTGTCCGTCCGTGGCGATCAGGCTCAATTGTTTGTCTTCGGCGACGAACAGGATGCCATTGAGGTAGTAACGAATGTCGTGCACCGCCATTGCAAAAGAGACTTGATTCAACAAGGTCTTGAGTGTTTTCTGGGGTACGCCGAACTTCGGCCCCGCACTTGCCGCTTCCTGTACCAGTGGAAAGTCTTCCGCCGGCAATGTCTGCAGCGTAAAGCGGCTCTTGCCGCCCTTGAGGATGACCTTGGACTGGTTCGATTCCAGGCTCACGGTCTGATCGGCGGGCATGGTCCGCAGGATGTCGATCAACTTGCGCGCACCCACCGTGGTGGCAAAGCTACCGTCATCACCGCCCAGTTCGGCGTTGGTGCGGATCTGGATTTCCAGATCGCTGGTCGTCAGCTGGATCTGACCGCCGGTTTTACGGATCAGCACATTGGCCAGG
>Ga0209628_10001119_pt1 | contig 17018 bp, 14 predicted proteins | sample TergutCu122P4_FD_187285 | JGI IMG/M metagenome (GOLD analysis project Ga0209628, IMG submission 187285) | Cubitermes ugandensis P4 segment gut microbial communities from Kakamega Forest, Kenya - Cu122 P4 (SPAdes) (version 2) | ecosystem: Host-associated > Arthropoda: Insects > Digestive system...
TTGTATAATGATATACAACATTTTATCGCATTTTTTTGACTGCCTTTGTGTTCAAGCTGGGATTCGAACCCAGGACCCCATCCTTAAAAGGGATGTGCTCTACCTGCTGAGCTACTTAAACATCCTTTGTTTTTGAGGGCACAAAAATATACTTTTTTCAATGTGATAATAGCTTTCTGCTTACTTTTAAGTTTTATTTCTGAATATAAAGTATTTACAAAAAACAAACCAAAATAATTGCAGAAGGCAAGTTGATGTTACAAAAAACATATATTTGTTTGAAAATTAAAGCCCTAATATACTGATTTAGTTATTCATTAACAAATGCAAAAAAATACCAAAATAGAGCAGAAAAATACTCAAAAAACACATTTTTTACTTTTTGCACGCGTTTTTTATACATGCAAATTAGATATTAAATAGTGATGAAAAAGGTTATTTTACTTCCAAAAACCGATACCGTTATCCTCTGTCTACCTGAAAAATGGGTTGGAATACCTCTGATTTGCAAATTAGAACCAATGGAAACTTTTTTTTTAAATGGCGATGAAATGGAAGAGAAAAGAATGATTACTTTTCGTAATCATAAAAGAAAAACAAAGCGTAAATTAATTTTGAGATAATAAAAAAAATCGTTTATTTGCAGTTGTTTTATTATCAATAATTATTAACTTAAAATATATTTTGTTATGAAAAAATCCTTTCTATTTGTAGTTTTTATTTTATTTGCAATATCTTCATTAGTTGCCCAACGACCAAAATGTTTGGATGAAGCTATTTTATCAATAGGTAAAAAAGATATTATTGGTGCAAAAAGGGATATTGATAAATGTTTTCAGGGAAATGAATTAAGCGCAGATACTTGGTTGGTTCGTGCCAATGTATATGTACATTATTATGATTATGAGCTTTCAAGAAAGAAAAAAGATGAAAATTATGTAATTAAAGAACCTAATGCGATTATTATTGCAAATGAATCTTTTTATAAAGCATTGGAACTAAAATCAGATATTAAAACCCCTGCAGGTTTATTCAATCCAAAAGAAGGTCAGGTTCTTACAGCTGATGTAATTAATACGATGGCTGCAAATGCTATGGACAATAAGAATTATGCTGAGGCTATAAAACTCTTCAATTTGGTAATTCGTAGTTATAGAGTAAATATGACAGAAAATGCAAAATATTTGGCAGAAGTATATATTGATTTAGCAAATTCCTACAAAAATTTAGGAGATGATGATAATTACAAAAAAACCTTATTAGATGCTATTAAAATGAACGTAGCACAACGCAGTACGTATTTGAAATTATATGATCTTTATGAAAAAGAGAAAGATACTGTAAAATGTGGCGAAATTTTAGCTCAAGCTCGTAAAGCAATTCCCGGCGACCTTGAGATAAAAGGCTATGAATTGGGTTATTTTGTTATGATAGGCGACACCTCTAATCTTAGAACTGCTGCAAAAGCTATATTCGAGCAAACAAAAACTAATGTGGATGTGATTAATTTTGTCGTGGAGTATATGGTTGATAATAAAGAATATTTGCTTGCCGAAGAAATGATAAAAACGGGATTAGCTATTGATTCTAACAACTTGAAGTTAAATCAGCAAATGGCTTTGCGTTATTTTTATGAAGCAATTGATTATCAAAATATTAGTATAGAAAAATCAAAGGAACGTCCCTATAATGCTGCAGTTGTGAAAGCAGCACAAAACAAAATGAATGAAGTTTTAGAAGTTGCTGCTATATGGGCAGCAAAAGCATTCGAAATAGATCAAAATGATGAGAAACATAATAAAATGTATGCTCAGATATTAGTTCGTTTAACAAAACCCATGCCTGATGAATTGAAAGAGAAAATAGATTCATATAATAAACACTAATAAAATAAGATATGAGACAAAAACGTGCTATGAGGCATAAGGGGAGGGGGGCGAGACGAGGTGAGGTAAGAAGTATAAATCTATTTTTCTTTTCTGTCTTCTGTCTTTTGCTTTCTGTATCCTGCTTTCTGCCTTTTACCTCTTTTGCACAACATAACAGCACAAAAGTGTATTATTTCGCTATTGACGACGTTATAGCAAAGCCGGCGCAGCGCCAAACCGAATTGGCAGTTAAAGAAGCTGAAAACCAACAAGCTGATATTTTATTCTTGCATCTGAACACTTTTGGTGGAGAGTTAGAAGCCGCCGAAAATATTCGCACGTTACTATTAGATGCACCTATACCGGTATTTGTGTTTATTGATAAAAACGCTGCTTCTGCTGGTGCGCTCATCTCTATTGCCTGCGACAGTATCTATATGTCGCAAGGCGCTTCTATTGGTGCAGCATCCGTTGTGAATCAAACAGGTGAAGTGTTACCTGATAAATATCAGTCATATATGCGCTCTATGATGCGTGCTACCGCTATTGCTACCGGAAGAAATCCCGATATTGCTCAGGCTATGGTAGATCCGGATATTGAAGTGAAAGGGATTAGCGAAAAAGGAAAAGTATTAACTTTCACTACTTCCGAAGCCATTAAATTTGGGTTCTGCGAGGGCGAAGCCAACTCAAAAGAAGAGGTAATGAAGTTAGCCGGAATTGATGATTATTATTTTGTGCTTCAAGAGCCCGGAATTATAGAAAAGATTATATTCTTTTTGCTAAATCCAATGGTAAGCGGGATATTAATCATGCTTATGATTGGCGGTATCTACTTTGAACTGCAAACTCCGGGGATTGGTTTCCCTCTTTTTGCTGCTCTAATCGCCGCCGCACTTTATTTTGCACCACATTATTTGCACGGATTGGCAGAACATTGGGAAATCATTCTTTTTATTGTAGGAATAGGGCTTATTATCTTAGAGATATTTGCGTTTCCGGGTTTTGGGGTGGCAGGCATTTCGGGAGTTGCATTGGTTATTACTGCCTTAGTACTTTCCATGACCCTAAACTTTAAGTTTGATTTTACGTTTGTACCCACTACCACTATCATCAAAAAAATTACTCTTGTGTTAGGGTTCTCTTCTGTGGGATTATTATCTTCTATTTGGTTAGGAATGAAACTGATAAATGCTAATACACGATTGGGAACTATCGCCTTAAGAACTGAATTAGGAAAAGAAACAGGTTTTATTTCACAAGATTTAGCCATGAATGAGTTAGTTGGCAAAACCGGACGTGCGACTACTTTTTTACGCCCTGCGGGAAAAGTAGAAATCGAAACTGAAATCTATGATGCTATTTCCGAGTTTGGTTTAATTGATAAAGATGCCGAAGTTAAAATAATTCGTTTTGAAAATTCACAATTGGTAGTTAACAAATTGTAAATACACTATTGATGTTTACTACTCGGTACAATCCACATCAAAAAACACATAAAAAATGCAAAAAAATTAAGCCCGATAAAAGTTTCCCAGTTGGCTTCTCCAAAATTTACTGCCAACATACTTACAAAAAATATCGTGATTAAAAAAGAATTATTTTTTCTTCCAATAATAAAAACATAAGCTAAAACACCCAAAATATATAAAGTTCCTAATATTCCAAAACGAATGAGGTAGTTAAGATATTGATTGTGAGATGAACCCGATGCATGTGATACTAATTTTGAACCAGATTCTAAGATAACATCTTCGTAAGCACGTACATTATTTCCTAAACCAATACCTATCCAAATATTCTTTTTGATAATATCAACAGCTAAATTTCCCAACTCTATTCGTTGAGCCAAAGTTTTCTCATTAGGATTTTTACTAATTTTATATTGATCTAATTCCCAAATTGTTTCATAAATTCGAGGATAAATACTCAATTTGTTCTCTGCGTAAATATAATTAGGAATTTCATTTTCAATATTTTCAATATCTTTTTGAGAAAGTTGTGCAAAGCCCGTAGCGTCTTTTCGTAAACCTTTGCTTGTTATGTATCTTATTAATACATTACTTAAAGGATAACCCAGCGAAGTCTTACTGTCATATTGTTTTTTACTATGTGAATTCCATAAAGGCATCAACTCTTCTTCACAAATAAATAAAGTTATATAATTTCCATTTTCTTTAGTTTTATTATCAAAATCATGTAGATATTTATTCCCGTTTGATGTAAAAATTTCTATTTCATCGGCATTATATTCTGTAGTGTTATAGAATTTTTGAACACAATGATATACGTAAAATATTGGAAAAAAGAGAATGAGTATAGCTGCCCCAAGAAAAGCGAATTTAAGTGCTTTCTTTTTCGTTTGCCATACTATCATTAACAAAGCAGAAAACGACATTACGCCAAAGTAAAGGTACCCGTTGAATGATTTTAATGAAAATAATGAGACAAGTAAAAAAATGATAAGAATAAGCAATAATGATTTTTGAATTAGTGAATGCTTTCCATTAAAAATAGAATAAATAATGAGCCAAATTACAAAGGAAATTTGGTAGGAAAAAGGAATGTGATCAATCCATGTAACTTCACGAAAATCAGAAAAGTTAATTGTATCAGTAAAAAATAATTTTAATAGTGCTGCTCCTGTGGCAATAGAAACCACCAAAGTATAAATACCCAGCAACCAACAAGTATTTTTGGATGAAATTGGAGGCGAAGTACCTAATACTAAGGCAAAAATGAACCAGTATGAACTTTTATTTAATTCTTGCAATCCCAAAGCAAAGTTGTGAGTAAAACAAAGTCCAATAAAATACAACAGAGGAATACTCATCAACAAAAGTGCACCTCGATTATGTATTAATCTATTCCACTTCGTTTTAAAATCTCCCGTTAATACCCAAACGATGAGCAGTGCAACAGCAGTGCAACTTATTAATGCAATTGAAGTAGGCAAAGCCACTAAAAAAGCACACAATGATAAAAGATATAAATTTTCTTTCCAATTAGCAACAAGTGATTTTAATAAATTTTCTATCAATGTAATTTTCTTAATTTTTATTTTTTCAAATCGATATCAACATGTTCTTTATTTTGCGGCTCTACATGGATAAAGACTACCGACCGAGTTATTTTCTTTGCAATATCTTTTTCCAAATGGTCGCAAAAACGATGCGCTTCAACGAAAGAAGTATCAGGATTGATGTGAATATTGAAAGTAATAAACGTATCGGCGCCTGAAGCACGTACTCTTAAGTTGTGATACTCTTGTATCTCAATGTGTTCATTTAAAATTTCTTCAATATATTTTACCGATTGTTCGGGTGCGCGGTCTAACAATACGTCAATAGACCTTTTTCCTAATTGATAACAAACATACAGAACAATAACTGCCACAATAAGTGCGGCGATGGGGTCGGCGTATGGGAAATCAAAAAAGTCAACACAAAGTAACCCAATCAAAACGGCAGTGGAACTCCAAATATCGGTAGAAAAGTGCAGGGCATCGGCTTCCAATGCCTGACTATTATGCTTTTTAGCTACCCGCGATAATGCACGTGAGCGGGAGATGTCTATCACTATGGAAGTTACAACAACGATGTAGCTCCAAATGGTTACTTCAATATGAAAATCTCCGGTAACAATTCTACTAATCCCTTCATAAAAAATCCAAAAACAAACCACCAACAATAGTATGGTTTGAATTAATGCGGAAAGATTTTCCACTTTACCATGCCCAAAGTTGTGTTTTTTGTCTGCCGGTTTGTCCGACATTCTTACGGAAAAAAAAGTTACCACTGCAGCAATCAGATCTAACAGTGAGTGTAACGCTTCGGATAAAATTCCCAAACTGCCGGTTACAATTCCCACTACGAACTTAAATACGGTGAGGAATACAGCGGCAATTACTGATGAAAGCGCAACGTTGTTTTTTTCTTTTACCATAAAAAAAATGTAGAGACGCGTGGTGTGCCGCGTCTCTACAGATTATTATTTATTCACTTGAAACGTAGTATCTCCGGTTTTGAAGAATTTCACAATTTGGTTAGCTGAGGCTAATCCTGCGTTAATATTTGCTTCGGCGGTTTCAGCTCCCATTTTTTTAGAAGTGGCAAACACACGCAGACCAAATTTTTCAACCAATTCGGCATGGTTTCCTGCAGCGATATCGGAAGCATATTTTAAATCAGCTCTTTCTTCCAATACTTTTACTAATTCTTCTTCATTGATAACCTCTTTACGAGCGGTATTCACTAAAGTTCCACCTTTTGGCATTTTGGATAACAAATCGTAACCAATTGATTTTTTGGTTTGTTCGTTTGCAGGAATATGCAGAGAAACATATTGACATTTTGAGTATAGTTCTTCCACAGTATTGCAAACTACAACGTCTTCGGCTTCCATAACTTCTTTTTTTACAAATGGGTCAAATGCGTAAACGTTCATTCCAAATCCTTTTGCAATTTTAGCAACTAATTTTCCCACATTTCCGTAAGCGTGAATACCTACATTCTTTCCCATCAGTTCGCTTCCCGTACCAGGGTTAAATTGGTTACGAGCCATAAACACCATCATACCTGCTGCCAATTCTGCAACTGCGTTAGAATTTTGTCCGGGGGTATTCATCGCTACAATGTTTTTAGCGGTGCATGCGGGTAAATCCAGATTATCGTATCCGGCGCCAGCACGAACCACAATTTTTAGGTTTTGAGCGTGGTCTATTACCTCTTTTGTGATTTTATCGGAACGAACAATCAATGCATCAGCATCGGCAACGGCTTCGTAGAGTTCGTTTACTTCTGTGTATTTTTCTAATAATGCCAATTCATATCCGGCATTTTCAACAATTTGTTTAATACCTTCTACTGCAACTTTGGCAAAAGGTTTGTCTGTAGCAACTAATACTTTCATAAAAAAAAATTAAATTAAGGGTTATTAATGGTTCATTTGAATTGCGTTGTATTTTAGGTTCTATTTAATATTTTAAAATCTCATGATTAAAAAACTCTAATTGCACGTTTGCTTTAGCAAACATTTCTTCTGATTCGGTGCCGGCGTGATATTTTTTTTCACAGACTACGCGTTTAATTCCGCAATTGATGATAAGCATGGCACACACTCTACAAGGGGTCATTCTGCAATATAAAGTACTTCCTTCTAATGCAATACCTAATTTTGCCGCTTGACAAATGGCATTTTGTTCTGCATGGACGGTTCGCACGCAATGTTCACTAATAGAACCATCTTCGTGCAACATCTTTTTCATTTGATGTCCCACTTCATCGCAGTGCGGAAGCCCGTTAGGAGAACCTACATAGCCCGTAACCAAAATTTGCTTATCACGCACAATCACACAACCACTTCGACCTCGATCGCAGGTAGCTCGTTTACTTACAGTATGAGCAATTTCCATAAAATATTCATCCCACGAGGGGCGTACATATTTTTCTTCCATATTATCGTATTCTTAATTTTTGACCCACTTCAATATGATTTCCATTAATATGGTTTAAGGATTTAAGTTGTTCCGGAGTAATGTTGTAATTTGCACATATTCTATAAATAGTTTCTCCTTTTTCCACCGTATGATAAACTGCTTTCGTTTTGGGAGACTCCAATAGTGGTTGTTTAGGCGAATTCTTATCAGATTTTATTTCTTCTACTATGGGAACGGAAATAAAGTCGTTTGGTGTAAGTACCAACATATTGTTTTGCAATTTTCTTTCCGAAAAATTTATCATTTTTTCAGGATTGAAAAATTCGTTTAAAAATCTTGTTTCAAAATGAAGAGCATTATTTTTGTCTTGTATTGTACTGCCAACATAGCCAATCAAATTGCCCGCATTCACTTTTTGCCCTGACACTACATTTACATTGTCAAGCAGTGCATATACCGTTTCCAAACCGTTATAGTGCCTAATAACCACAGTATTGCCATATTCTTCAAATTTTTTAGCAATTCTTACCACACCATCAAAGCAAGCCACTACAGGTTCTTTTTTTTGAATGGTAAAATCGACACCTGTATGTTGTTTCCCTTTAATTTTAGCAAAACCTGTAGAAACAATGCTTGAGACAGGAAATGCAAAAGGAGTGTTTCCATCTTGTACCAGTATAATTGTCAACTGATTATCAAAAAAAGGAATATCTATCTTTTCGCTTCTAATGTATGATGTATTCCATTGATTTTCATATAACCCGAATGCCGGAATTTGATTATTATTTTCAATAATTGTGATGTCATTTAGATTCAGTTCGGCAATAAAATCGCAATTTTGAATAACAGTAGTCATAATACGGTTTTGCGTATTTTCGTCAATATCAATTTGAAGTTGTTGTGCAAAACAGTTTAAAATTGAAAATTTAAGATTTAAAATTAGAAAAGTAAAAAGGGGAAAGGAGAAAGGAGAAAGGAGAAAGGAGTTTAATTTTCGCATGCCTAATTTAACTGTTTTAGTTGTTAAACCGAGTACGCAAAAGAAACATTTTTTTCAATATGTACTACGATTTCTATACTTTTTTAATTGCAAAACGTGCATAAGCGAAAAAATCACATACTTTTGCCAGCTCGTTACATTAAACCAAACAGTAATTTTAATAATATCATTATGAAACATTCAAAAAAAATCATTTTATTCGCGTTAATCGCTTTTTATTTTACTTCTTTTTCATTTGCCCAAGAGCAAGAAAAAGAGAAACCCGAAGGGTACATTTTTTCCCATACCAAAGAGATAAAATATACCCCCGTTAAAAACCAAAGTCGTTCCGGTACTTGTTGGAGTTTTTCTGGAATCGGCTTTTTGGAATGTGAACTTATTAGAAAAGGTAAAGGAGAGTTTGACTTGTCAGATATGTGGATTGTGAAACACACTTACAAAGAAAAAGCCGACAAGTACGTTCGTATGCACGGTAATTGGAATTTTGGGGGTGGCGGTGCTTTTTTTGATGTGTTTGCCATGATTGACAAATACGGCATTGTTCCAACAAGTGCTTTTCAAGGGCTTGAATATGGTGAAGATATTCACGTTCATGGCGAATTAGATGCTTTATTAAAGGCTTATGTGGATGTTATCATTAAAAACCCAAACAAAAAAATATCAACCGCATGGAAAAAAGGATATGATGCCATTATTGATGCTTATTTAGGAAAAGACCCCGAAAAATTTACTGTGAATGGGAAAGAATATAATCCAAAATCGTTTGCCACGTTTTTAGGATTGAATATGAAAGATTACATCAGTATTACCTCTTTCACCCACCACCCGTTTTACACACAATTTGCTATTGAAATTCCTGATAACTGGCTCATGGAGACCTCTTATAATCTTCCTTTAGACGAAATGATGAAAGTAATTAACAATGCTATTGGGAATGGATATGCTGTAGCTTGGGGTGCCGATGTGAGCGAAAAAGGATTTAACTGGAAAAAAGGAATAGCTATTATACCTGAAAAAGACGTAAAAAGCATGGATGATTCAGACAGAGCGCGTTGGGAAAATTTATCACAAGGCGAGAAAGATGATGAATTGTATAAATTTGACAAACCCGGAAAAGAAAAAAAAGTCACCCAAGAGATTCGACAAAAAGCGTTTGATAACTACACTACCACCGATGACCACGGCATGGTCTTGGTAGGAAAAGCCATTGACCAAAATGGAACACCCTACTTTTTAGTAAAAAATTCGTGGGGCACAGACAGTCGTAACCCATATAAGGGATTTCTTTATGCTTCCGAACCTTTCGTGGAAATGCAAACTATAAATGTTGTGGTTCACAAAGACGCTATTCCGGCGGATATTAAAAAGAAACTAAATATAAACTAATATTTTAATTGGTAATGTAATATGTTCAATTATGATATTGATTACACTTTGCCCAACAAGAAGATTGCTTTCTTTCCTCTTGAAAATAGAGACCAATCTAAATTGTTAGTGTATAAAAATAAAATCATTACTGATGCAATTTTTTTAGATTTATCAAATTTTTTAGACAAAAATTGTGCATTGATTTTCAATGACTCCAAAGTGATTCATGCACGGTTATTGCTTCAAAATCAATATGGTGCAAAAATTGAAGTATTTTTATTAGAGCCTGTTTATCCTACACGGGATATTGTTTCTGCGTTTTCACAAACCGGTATTGTAGCATGGAAATGCTTTATAGGTAATGCCAAAAAATTTAGAGATGCTATTAGTTTTGATGTGAAAGTGAATGAGGAGTTAGATGATGGAGTAATTAGGGTTACTATAGAAAAGGGAGATAGAGTCGGGGATGCTTTTTTAGTGACTTTTATGTGGGAAAATGAAACGATTACATTTGCCGAATGGTTAGAGGCTTATGGAAAAATACCGCTTCCGCCTTATATAAAAAGAGAGGCAAATGAATGGGATGAAAAGCGTTATCAAACTATTTATGCTCAACACCAAGGTTCAGTTGCCGCCCCCACAGCCGGACTTCATTTTTCGGAATCAGTGTTACAATCACTTAGAAACAAAAATATTGCATATAAAAGTATTACACTTCATGTGGGCGCCGGAACATTTAAACCTATTACCACCGATTCTGTGTTAGAACATGAAATGCATCAAGAACAAATGGTAATTTCACGAGATACCGTGAAATTTCTTGTTAAAAACAAAGATAAAAGAATTATTGCCGTAGGTACCACTGTAGCGCGAACCTTAGAATCGCTTTTTATTATGGGTGCGAAATTGCATTTGAATATTTCTAATCCATTTCAAGTAAATCAATTTGAAATATACGAAAATTTGCTATTGCAAGAAGTAAGCCCTATAAACGCTTTAACTGCCTTAACAAACTATTTTGAAGAAAATAATTTATTTGAACTTACGGCGGCAACAAGTTTGATGATTTTGCCTCATTACCGGCATAAAATAGCAAAAGGATTAATTACTAACTTTCATCAACCGAAGAGCACCTTATTATTACTTATCTCTTCCTATTTAGGCGAAAAATGGAGAATGATTTACGAACATGCACTATCGCATGATTACCGTTTTTTAAGTTATGGAGATTCTAATTTGTATTTAGTATAGGAAAAAATAGATTTTTTAATATTTTTGCATTATCAATTTTCAATAAATAAATCTATCTTAAATGTCTAAGTTGACACAGCGCGCCACATCTCTACAAACACTCATTATGAATCCCGAAACCATCCTTTGCCACGATAACGAGCAAAAATATGAAGGCGCTGTCGTGCCCCCCATTTTTCAAAACTCTCTCTTTACTTTTCCCGATTGGGAAACCATTGAAAACGCTTTTGCTGCTCATCAAGAACACTTTATCTATTCACGAGGCAAAAACCCTACGGTTGATTTTGCCGAGAAAAAAATAGCCGAAATTGCCCATGCCGAGCGTGCCATTCTGTTCACTTCGGGAATGGCTGCTATTACTGCCGCAATTCTCTATTGCGTAAAACCTAACAGTCATATCATTACCATTAAAAACGTGTATGGTCCTACCTCCAATCTTATGGCTAACTATTTGAAGGAAAAACTAAATATTGAAACTACTTTTATTTACGGTGATAAAGTTGAGGAATTTAGAGATAATATCCGGAAAAACACAGTGCTTATTTACTTGGAATCTCCTTCTTCTGCCGTATTTGGTTTGCAAGATTTGGAAGCGGTGGCGCTGCTTGCAAAAGAAAATAACATCAAGACAATCTGCGACAACACTTGGGCTACTCCTCTATTTCAGAAACCTTTAGATTTGGGTATTGATTTTGAGGTTCATTCCGTAACGAAATATTTGTGTGGGCACAGTGATTTGGTTGCCGGCGTAATTCTTGGAAAAGAGCAAGAAATGAAAGCGTTGTTTGAAAGAGAATTTAAGTGGCTTGGCGGAAAAATTGCTCCGTTTGAAGCATGGCTACTTATTCGCAGTTTGCGCACGTTTCCCATTAGAATGCAGCGCCATCAGGAAAATGCCATGAAAGTGGCGCAATTTTTAGAACAACACCCTCAAATTGAGTTGGTTCGCTATCCCGGATTGCCCTCTTTTCCGCAATATGAATTAGGAAAAAAACAGATGAGTGGTTATAGTGGACTACTCTCTTTTCAATTGAAAACTAATGATATTGAAGAAATTAAAACATTTTATAATGCTTTAAAAATGTTTCACAGAGGCGTGAGTTGGGGCGGTTTTGAGAGTTTGGCTTATGCTCCGGCAATCAGTTACTTAAAAGAACTTTCGCCTGAGCAGTTTGCCAACATGGGCATCTCGTTGGGTGATATTCGCATTTCTGTTGGACTTGAAAATGCAGAAGATTTAATTGAAGACTTGCGGCAAGCAATGCACGCCAAAATCAAACACAGATTCTACAAGATTTACACAGATTAATAATTAAATCAACTATTTCCTTTTAAGATTTAGTACTAATTTTTTGAAATTCCGCTTTCCAATCGTAGTTGCGTGAAAGCCCGACAATTGTAGCATAAAGCATTAATGCAATAGATGTTCCAACAAATATACAAGCGGCGATAATCAAAAGTATTAACTTCATCGCCATAACCGGTATGGCATCGCTGTCTGTTTCTTTAGAACCATCAGTATAGGTTGTTACAGTTTCGGTAACTTGAATAGCTCCTGCCCAAGCCACAAAACCTCCTGCAAGCCAGAACATGATTTTTCGAATCCAAGCAAGTATTTGACCCTCAAGACGATGTTTGGAAATCATAAAGCCGTAAGGACGCTCTGCAATAACATAGAGCGGAATAAGTAGAATAAAGAATAATGTCCATAAAAGCATACGAGTGTGTGAACCTTTGCTTCTTTTAAGGTCTTGGCTGTAGTCATCGGTTGCAATTTTCAAAAGCGCTACTTTATCTGCTTTTTTCAATTCTGTAACTCTGTTCTGTTTTTCCACAATTGTTTTTTCATAATCAGTAACATACTTGGTATATCGTTTTTTAAGTTCCTTGTCTTTCACCGTATCTAATCTTGCTTTATAATCGGCAACATATTTTTTGTAATATTCTACGCTTGTTGAATCTTCGCGTAGTGTTTTTATCTTGTAAGCATAAAGCAGAGAATCGTTGCCTGTTTTTATTTGTTCCAATTTTGCTTTGCTTCTTTCAACGACTTCCTTTTCATCGCTTGTCCAATACCATAATAGGCAAACAAAAAGCAATACACCCACGATGATTGCCCAGTTGAAGTTCCATTGGCGCGTTTTCGACCAATTAAGAATGTCAGCCATTTCATCAAGTGCTTCCATAAATTCTGTGTCCGATTTATCGGTAGTTGCCGCATACGATTGATTCAGCAAATCTTCCATTTGCAAAATTTCCTCCATAGAGGTTGGGTAATAGTCATTTTCTTTGATTTTGTGTCCTTTGCCCTGTGCAACTTTTTTTTGTACCTTTTTGGGTATTAGTAGCATCTGATTAAAAAGTTCTCTTGCACGAACATTGGTACCACTACTTTCATGAAATGTGTCTTGCGAAAATGAGGTGTACCCCATTTGTCTCGCCTGTTTCTTTGTTGGGATTTTGTTTTTCTTTGCCATAAACTATTTTGTTTTTTTTAAGTGAATAAATTTACGCATTAATAATAAAATTTTGCAAAAGTAAAAAATTACTTACGATGCCTTATTACAAGATGTATGTAAATAAAATTCTATTTTTTTATAAAAATCACAATGTTTCAAATACTTATGTAAATAACATTTAAAAAAATAGTTAAAATATTCTATGAAGTACCAAATTATACAATAAAAATATGTAAATATTATATTTTTTTATCCAAATTTGTAAAGATATTTTTTTAGCAATCTAAAATCAAATTCCCATAAAATTCTTGCAAAGAAATATTGTTGTACGCCAATTGTTTGGGAATAATGCTCATGGCGGTTTGTCCGGGAATCGTATTTATCTCTAAAAAAATAGGTTCATTTTTCGAATTTAGAATGAAGTCAATGCGTACTACGCCTTTGCATCCTAATTTTTTGTAAATCGTTTCAGAATAGCTTTTTACTTTTCCTTCCACACTTTTATCAACTTCGGCGGGTGTTACCAATTCAAGAAATCCGGGCGTATATTTGGCTTCAAAATCGTAGTACTCTTTTTTAGTTTTAATTTCCGTAACGGCAAGCGCTTTTACTTTTCCTTGCCAAGTAGTTACGCCGCAGGTCAACTCTCTCCCACGAACGTAACGCTCTACCATTATTTGCGTGTCGGTTTCAAACGCTAATGCAATGGCTGCCACAAGTTCCTCGTGATTGTGCGCTTTGGTAATACCCACACTTGAGCCTGAATTGCAAGGCTTTACAAAACAGGGCAAACCACAATAATTAATTATTTCATCATATACAATAACGTCATCTTTATAGAAATGCAACGATGGCGAAATGGACACACCGCACTTTTCTACCGCAATATTGCAAAAATATTTATTGAAAGTGAGCGCTGAGCAAAAACTATCGCAGCCGGTGTAGGGAATTTGCAGCATCTCAAAATAGGCTTGCAGTTTGCCGTTTTCGCCCGGGTCGCCGTGAATGGCGATAAAAGCGATATCGAAAACAATTCTTTTGCCATTTACAGTCAACGAAAAATCATCTTTATTCACGTAAAAGCGTTCGCCGGTTTCGTTGGTGTAAAACCAATTGTTTTCTTTTACAATAATCAAGTAGGTCTCAAACTGCTTAGTATCTAATTGATTTTGAATGTTTACGGCGGTTTTCAACGATATTTCATATTCTCCGGAATTTCCGCCGGCAAGCAGGGCGATGATTTTCATTTGTATTTTTTAAAGTTTGCAAAAATATTAATTTTACTACTGACTCCAAAAATCTACATAAAAATAAAAGAGCGAGAAAACCTCCCGCTCTAAATGTTTTCACAACGGAATAATCCTTATTGTGAATTGCTTCTAAAGTTTGTGCGGCAAAAATATAAAAACATTTCAACTAACACAATTTATAATCAAAAATGTAATATTTTTGCCAAAAAATGTATTTATTAACAAAAAGTTATGAAGAAAATATTAGGGTTAGATTTGGGAACGAATAGTATTGGGTGGGCGCTGGTGAACGAAGCAGAACACAATGAGGAGAAATCCTCAATTATACGGTTGGGCGTACGTGTAAACCCTTTGACTGTTGACGAACAGCAAAACTTTGAAAAAGGGAGAAGCATTACCACTAATGCGGATAGAACACTTAAACGCAGTATGCGCCGCAACTTGCAACGCTACAAACTTCGTCGTGAAAATTTGATTGAAATTTTGAAAGAACACGGTTTTATTTCTGATGATACAATTTTATCGGAAAACGGTAACCGCACCACTTTTGAAACTTATCGTTTGCGGGCAAAGGCAGCCACAGAAGAAATTAGTTTGGAAGAGTTTGCCCGTGTATTGCTGATGATAAACAAAAAACGAGGTTACAAAAGCAGCCGCAAAGCAAAAGGGACAGACGAAGGCACGTTAATTGACGGAATGGAAGTCGCCAAAAAACTTTACAATGAAAATCTTACGCCCGGACAATTATGCCTGCAACTTTTGCAAGCAGGAAAAAAATATCTTCCCGATTTCTATCGCTCTGATTTACAAGCAGAATTTGAAAGAATTTGGGCAAAACAAATGGAATTTTATCCCGAAATCCTTACCGATGAATTGAAAGAAAATTTGCGTGGAAAAAACGAAAAAGTCACTTGGGCAATTTGTAAAGAACCATTTAATATCGTTGGTGTACCAAGAACAACCAAAGGCGAAGAGTTGAAAAAAGAAAACTTCGTTTGGCGTTCTAAAGCACTTTACGAAAAAATGGATTTGGAAAGTTTAGCCATTGTTTTGCAAAAAATCAATTCACAAATCAATGGTTCGAGTGGCTATTTGGGGGCTATCAGTGATAGAAGCAAAGAACTCTATTTCAACAAACAAACCGTTGGACAATATCAAATGGCGGTTTTGGCAGAAAATCCGAATGCAAGTTTGCGAAATATGGTATTTTATCGCCAAGATTATTTAGACGAATTTAATACGATTTGGGAAACACAAGCAAAATTTCACAAAGAATTGACTGAAGAATTAAAAAATGAAATTCGCGATGTGGTAATTTTTTATCAAAGAAGATTAAAAAGTCAAAAGGGATTGATTAGTTTCTGCGAATTTGAAAGCCGAAAAATTGAAATAGAGATTGACGGCAAAAAGAAAATAAAAACTGTTGGCAGTCGTGTGATTCCGCGCTCTTCGCCTTTGTTTCAAGAGTTCAAAATTTGGCAAATACTGAATAATCTCGAAGTTTCTGTCAATGGCAGAAAAACAAAGAAACAAAAAGGGACTTCGCTTTTTGCGGAACAGGAAAACCCGCTTGAAATTTATGGAAAACGAGAATTGTATCAAGAAGAGAAAGCACTTTTGGCGGCAGAACTTTCTATTAAAAAAGAACTTAAAAAAGCAGAAGTTTTGAAATTGCTTTTTGAAAATGATAAGGATTTGGATTTGAATTTCAAAAGCATACAAGGGAATATCACACAAGCAACATTGTTAGAGGCATACCTGAAAATTATTGAACAAAGCGGACACGATATTGATGTGGGTAAAAAAACGGCAACAGATATTGTAAAAACCATTGAGAATGTTTTTAACGCATTTGGTTATAATACGGGTATTCTGCATTTTGATTCTGACAAAGAATTTGACCAGCAACCGATGTATCAACTTTGGCATTTGCTTTATTCTTTTGAGGGTGATAATTCCGTTACTGGAAATGAAAATTTAATCAACAAAATAATGGAACTTTGTGGTTTTGAAAAAGAATATGCAAGTATTTTGGCAAATATAGTTTTTCAAGACGATTACGGCAGTTTGTCGGCAAAGGCAATTCGCAAAATTTTGCCGCATTTGAAAGAGGGAAACAAATACGATATTGCGGTTGAGTATGCAGGTTACGGAAAACATTCAAAATCGTCTTTGACCAAAGATGAAATCGAAAACAAAATTTTAAAAGAAAAACTCGAAATATTGCCGAAAAATTCTTTGAGAAATCCTGTTGTTGAGAAAATTCTTAATCAAATGATAAATGTAATCAACACGATTATTGATACTTACGGAAAACCTGATGAAATCCGTATTGAATTGGCACGAGAATTAAAGAAAAATGCCAAAGAACGTGAAGAATTAACA
>Ga0209628_10001120_pt1 | contig 17017 bp, 14 predicted proteins | sample TergutCu122P4_FD_187285 | JGI IMG/M metagenome (GOLD analysis project Ga0209628, IMG submission 187285) | Cubitermes ugandensis P4 segment gut microbial communities from Kakamega Forest, Kenya - Cu122 P4 (SPAdes) (version 2) | ecosystem: Host-associated > Arthropoda: Insects > Digestive system...
TTTACATTGTAGTAATTAATCCCTGTTCCCCGCGAAGAACTGCTTTGTGCCATTGTCCATACTGCAGCACCGGTGGAAGATTTGGAGTGAAATCCAATGGTTTTGCGTGCATTGCAATTGGTGGGTGTATTGTAATAAGTTTCTCCAATGGTGTGGTAAAGCTTATCACTTGAAAGCATAGAACTGGAGCGGAGTGCAGGAATTGCGCCTGTATCATACTCCACCCCGTTACCAAAGTTGTGCTGTTCCATCTTAATGGGAACGGCTTGAAGGGTTGCATTGTTCATTTTGCTTTGTGCTATTAATGAGGCGCACAAAGCCACTGTTGCGATTAAAATTAGTGTCCTTTTCATAATAATTAAATTTTAATAAGTTTATAAATATGTAAGCAATTTATGCTTAACTTTTCACCGGTAAAAATATATATAAATTATTAATATTCAATGATATTCTTTGTAAATAAAAAAACGAAAAGTCTCTTATTTTATAATAAAATTTGTTTTTTTATTTAATTTAACACGAAATGAGTACAGGAAATAGTTTGTTTTTTGTCGGATATTAGTAAAAATGATACTCTATTTTTAGAAATTACGCTAAAAATGCAAAAAAAACTTAGGCGAATGCTAAAAAAAGAGTCTAAATTTCAACGTTAAAAAAAGGCTAAAAAAATATTTTGTATGATTACGAATTTTCATATAATTTTGCGCAAATTTTAATTATGAACCGGTTTGTCATTTCGGGAGGTGGAACCGGGGGGCACATTTTCCCCGCATTAGCCATCGCCAACCAATTGAAAAAAGTGAATCCCAATGCGGAAATTCTCTTTATTGGCGCCAATGGAAAAATGGAAATGACTAAAATACCCGAAGCAGGTTTTAACATTGTTGGGTTAGATGTTTTTGGCATTCGAAGAGATTTTTCGCTAAAGAGTGTGATGAACAATTTGAAACTTCCGTTTGTGTTGCTTAAAACTATGCGCAAAGCAAAGCAAATTATGCGTCAATTTAAACCTGATGTGGTAATTGGTGTTGGCGGTTATGCCAGCGGACCCGCATTGCGCGCCGCTCAAGCGTTTAATATTCCTACCGTTATTCAAGAGCAAAACTCATACCCCGGAAAAACGAACCAGTGGCTCTCAAAAAAAGCAATAAAAATTTGTGTGGCTTACGATGGGTTAGAACGCTTTTTTCCGATGGATAAAATTGTGAGAACAGGAAATCCCGTGCGCGCAGAAATCATTAACTTTCAACCAAAATTAGAAGAAGCATTCACTTTTTTTAATCTTAACAAAAATAGAAAAACTATCCTCATCATTGGGGGAAGCCAGGGGGCGAGAACTATTAACCAAGCTGTTTTAAACCATATTGAGGATTATAAGAAATTAGATGTTCAAATAATCTGGCAAACCGGTGAACTTTTTTATACTTCAAACCAAACTCAGTTATCTGAATTACAGTCATCAAGCATTAATATTTTACCTTTTATCGTGCGCATGGATTTGGCGTATAGCGTGGCCGATTACATTGTGTCGCGCGCCGGTGCCCTTGCCATCGCAGAGCTTACACTGGTAGGAGTTCCCACAATTCTCATCCCATTACCCACAGCGGCCGAAGACCACCAAACCGCCAATGCCAAACAACTTTCAGATGCAGGGGCAGCCATCTTGTTAAGAGATGCTGATGCTAATGAACAGTTGTTTGCAACCTTGGAAAGCCTTATCAATAATTCAACTAAATCTATGGAGATGGCAAACAGAATTAAAAAATTTGCACATCCGGATGCCATAAACAAGATAGTGAAATCAATTCTACAAACAATTTAAACTTTATCAATATGAAAAAGAAAATCACAAACATTCAAACTCAAAATCGTTATTCAAAAAAAACAATACTATTTTTGTTTTGTTTAGTAACCTTACTTTTTTTAGTAACCGCCTGCTATACAAACCATAAATGTCCTGCATACGGGTACTATTCGCAGGTTATAATGAATAATGAATAAAACGGAATTATTATGATAAAATACGCCGATATTATCGCTGCGCAACAAACAATGCGCGATACTATTAAAAGTACAACTTTGATGCCTACCAAAACATTTTCGAAATTGGCAGGTACAAATATATTCATGAAGTTGGAGAATTTGCAAACCACCGGTTCATTTAAAGTACGTGGTGCTTTTAACAAGATTTATCATTTAACTGCGGAAGAGAAAAAACGGCCGGTAGTAGCGGCTTCAGCGGGAAATCACGCGCAGGGCGTAGCCTTTTCCGCCACTAAATTGGGATTGAAAAGTACCATTTTTATGCCTGCATTTACGCCACCCACCAAAGTAAATGCTACACGTGCTTATGGCGCCGATGTAATTCTAACCGGCGATTCGTTTGATGACGCTTTTACCGCTTCGCAAACGTATTGCCAAACACATAATGCCACTTATATTCACCCCTTTAATGATGATAAAATTATTGCAGGTCAAGGGGTTGTTGGGTTAGAAATATTTCATCAATGTCCGGATGTGGATACTATTATTGTTCCTGTTGGTGGAGGAGGATTGATTAGTGGAATTGCAGTTGCTATCAAAGAAATGAACCCTGATGTTAAAATTATTGGAGTGGAAGCCGAAAATGCTGCTTCAATGTTTACTTCACATTTAAAAGGTGAAATTATCACACTCTCCTCTGCCCCTACCATTGCTGACGGTATTGCCGTGAAACGACCGGGAAATCTTACTTTTGAAATTATTGAAAAATATGCAGATGAATTGATTACCGTGAGTGATACCGAAATTGCACATGCCGCCTATTTGATGCTGCAACGGGGTAAATTACTGGTGGAACCTTCAGGAGCGGCTACATTAGCAGCGGCCATCTCAAGAAAACCAAAATATATGGGAAAAAATGTAATCCCTGTGATTAGCGGCGGAAATATAAATATGAGCCTCTTACAACAAATCATTGACCAAGGAATGTATTTGGAAGGTCTTAGAACCACTTTGCAAGTAGTTGTTCCCGACCAGGCAGGTGAACTGCAAAAAATTCTATCTATTTTTGAGAAACTTAAAGCAAATATTCAAGATATTGTTCACGAGCGTTCTATAACTTCCGTACCCGTTGGGCACGTAATGATTTTAGTTACGATTAACCTGCAACAAAAAAAACAATTAGATACCATTAAAGAGGAACTCACCAATCGCGGATTAACTTGTAAAGTAATTCACTAAAATCTCCTTTTTTTATTGAAGTGTTATATAAATTTATGCAAAAATAATTATGAAACGGCGTATCGCTCTTCTTGGTTCAACAGGCTCTATGGGAACGCAAGCCCTGCAAGTAATGGAGCAGTTTCCGGCGTTTTTTGAAGTAGAATTGCTTTCTGCTTTTTCTAACTGCGATTTACTCATTCAGCAGGCACTCAAATACAAACCCAATGTGGTGGTTATTATTGATGATGGTTGTTATTTGAAAGTAAAAAGTGCGTTGGAAAAAGAAGATTGTAAAGTTTTTTCGGGGTTATCCTCTTTGATTGATTGTATGACAATGAGCAGTATTGACATGGTTTTGTCGTGCATTGTAGGGATTGCAGGACTTGCGCCGGTGTATGCTGCTATAGAAAACGAGATTCCTGTGGCGCTTGCCAATAAAGAAACTTTGGTGGTTGCCGGCGAATTGATAATAAAAAAAGCAAAAGAGAAAAATGTACCGATTATTCCGGTTGATTCGGAACACTCTGCTATTTTTCAATGTTTGGTGGGTGAAACGGGAAATGCGGTGGAGAAAATTATTCTTACCGCTTCGGGAGGGCCTTTTAGAGGAAAAACCATTGCGGAACTTGAAAAAGTAACTTGCGCACAGGCACTCAAACATCCCAACTGGAATATGGGAAATAAAATTACGATAGACAGCGCCACTATGATGAACAAAGGATTGGAAGTAATTGAAGCAAAATGGTTGTTTCATTTAGACTTATCTCAAATTGAAGTGATTGTGCACCCGCAATCCATCATTCATTCGTTGGTTCAATTTATAGACGGCTCAGTAAAAGCCCAATTGGGATTGCCCGACATGAAACTCCCTATTCAGTATGCACTCACTTTTCCTAAAAGATGGAAAAGCGAATTTTCTCGGTTTTCTTTTGCAGATTATCCTGCATTTACTTTTGAACAACCTGATTTAAAATCTTTTCCATGTTTGTCTTTAGCTTATCAAGCATCCATGGAGGGCGGAAATAAACCCTGTGTTCTCAATGCAGCAAACGAAGTGGCCGTTGCCCATTTTTTGAATGGGAAAATAAAGTTTACCGACATTCCCAAAATGATTGAAAAAGCACTACATAACGTTTATTATTCGCAACCAAAATCCATTGATGAGTATTTAGCTGTGGACAAGGAAGTAAAAAAGTTGGTTAGTGGGTAATGAAAAATATTTGGCAAAAAAATTAAAACCCTTGCGCTTTTAATTCAAACTGTTTGTTATCATTTGTAATAATGTTCTTTCCGGATGATTCTGCATTCATGTAGCCAATTACGCTTATCTCTTTCATTGTTTTAATTTTTTCGTAATCATCCTGTTTAATGGAAAACAAAAGTTCATAATCTTCGCCTCCGTTTAACGCAATGGTGGTGGCCACAATACCCAACTCTTTCAGTTTATCGAAAGTAAGAATTTCGATGGGTAATTTTTCTTCAAAAATGGTGCAACCCAATTTTGAGGCGTTGCATAAATGAATTAATCCTGCTGCCAAACCGTTGTTTAAATTAATCATCGAGGTTGGGAAAATATTTTGCAGGATTAAAGCATCTAAAGTTTCTATTGGCGGCTCAGGTTTCAAGTAGCGTTCCAACAGATAATCTACTCCTATAAAGTCGGGTTGTTGGGTAGGGTCTGCCTCAAATACTTTTTTTTCTCTTTCCAACAGAATAAGCCCGGTGTATGCACTACCCAAATCGCCGGTTACACAAATTAATTCGTTTTCTTTAGCGCCACTTCTTCCCACCTCTTTATCATGCTTCACTTCGCCGGTGATACTTGCTGCGATAATCAGTCCCGTGCTGCTTGAATTAAAATCTAATCCTACAATATTAATATTGAATTTATTACAACAAAAAACGATACCGCTCATCAGTTCATCAATGGCCTCTTCGGCAAAGCGATTGGAAAGTGCCATATTTATTCGCATCTGCCTGGGAGTGCCATTCATAGCAATAATATCCATCATGGTTACTACTATGATTTTATATCCCAAATGTTTTAAAGGAAAATAGGTGAGGTCAAAATCAATATGTTCTGTAAACAATTTTGATGAAAAAATAATTTTTTTTTGGGTTAATTCACAAATTGCAGTGTCATTAATAGAATCAATAAACTGTGAATATTTTTCAATAAGTTTATACTTAGCAATCTCTTTTTCTTTCATTATTAATAAAATCAACTATATTTCACATATTCTCATGCTTGATTTACAGTTCCATCTCTTTCAATTCTTTCGATATCAGCAAGGTAGCTTCAGTGGCAGCCTGCACTTCCGCTATGGAAAATTCGGGATGAATCTCTTTAAGTAGAATACCTTGTGGGGTAATTTCCATTACGCCCATTTCGGTAACGATGAGATTTACCTGTCCTTTTGCAGTGAGTGGGAGTGTACATTTTTTCAAGATTTTATGTGCACCTTTTGCAGTATGCTCCATTGCGACAATTACATGTTTTGCGCCCACTAAAAGGTCCATAGCACCACCCATTCCGGGAGTGAGTTTCCCGGGAATCATCCAGTTAGCCAAGTCGCCTTTTTCATCCACTTGCATGGCACCTAAAATGGTAGCGTCCACATGTCCGCCACGAATAATGGCAAACGACTGCGCCGAAGAAAAAGAAGATGCACCCGATTGTGCCGTTATATACCCGCCACCGGCATTTACAAGGTGTGCCTCTTCGGTGCCCGCTTCCGGCGTGGGCCCCATGCCCAATAATCCGTTTTCAGACTGTAAAACTAACTCAACATCATGCGGTAAATAGTTTGGAACCAATGTGGGAAGACCTATTCCCAAATTCACAACGTCTCCATTTTTAAGTTCTTTTGCCACACGTTTGGCAATCACTTCGCGTACTTGATTTTTATCCATATTTGGTTTGTTTTATTTATTAACAAATTATTTATTTATTTTTTTGCAAAGAAACATATTTTTTTTATTTTTGCCAAATTAATTTATAATTAAAAAAAATATGAAATTTATTGTATCTCGAGATGTTTTGTATAAGAATTTAAGTGCTATCAGCGGCGTTTTAGGAACAAACAGTACTTTGCCTATATTGGATAACTTCCTTTTTACTGTTGAAGGAGATATACTAACACTTATGGCTTCCGATTTAGATGCTACTATGACAGCAACTGTTCAATTGACTAACGTTGAAGGAGAGGGGGCTGTTGCCATTCCATCTAAAACTATTTTAGAAACGTTAAAGTTGATGCCGGAAACTCCTATTGTTTTTGACATTGACCTTGAAAATCACACCCTAAAATTTTCGGCAGCAAACGGTGAATACGATTCTTCCTGTTTCCCTGGTGAAGAATATCCGGCTATGAAAACTATGGAAGACCCTCAATCTTTTGAAATAGAATCTCATATATTGCATCGTGCCATAAGTAAAACTTTATTTGCTACCGGAAACGATGAACTTCGTCCCAATATGATGGGTATTCTGTGCGAACTTTCAAACGAAAATATTACTTTCGTAGCCACTGATGCTCATAAATTGGTGCGTTATACAAACAATTCAGTGAAAGTGGATGATGCTGTTTCGTTCATTTTGCCCAAAAAGCCTGTTACCCAACTAAAATCTATCTTATCCGGTGTGAATGAAAAAGTAAAAGTAGAATATACAACCAATACGCACCATGTTCGTTTTTCATTTGGAAACATTATCTTGTTTTCTTCTTTAAAAGAAGGAAAATTCCCTGCATATCAGGCTGTTATACCAAAAGATAATCCTAATAAGTTTGTGGTTGATAGAAAAGATTTTCATAAATCAATTTGCCGTGTAGGTATCTATTCAAATCAATCTACCTATCAGGTAAGAATCTCCCTTACTGATGAAAGAACAATAATTACTGCTGAAGATTTGGACTTTTCTAACAAAGCAGAAGAAAATATTACCGGTTCCTATACCGGAGAAGCCATGGATATTGGTTTCAATTCCAAATTTTTACGAGAAATGTTGGAAAATATGGATTCCGCGGAAATTTCTCTCGAAATGTCTCTACCTAATCGGGCTGCATTACTTATTCCTACCGAACAGGATTCTCCGGAAGAAGACTTGTTGATGCTCATTATGCCGGTGATGCTGAACTATTAGGCTGAATATTACTTTGATTCTACTTTTTGTTGTGGAATAATCTCTTTTCTTACCTCAAAATCTTCATTCATAATGAGCAATGCCGATTTTTCCAAGAAAAATTCTTTGTCCATGGGTTTTGTTTTAACAAAATATTTCCAAACCACATATTGGTTTGGCAGCAAATTTGCGGTAATAAACTCCACGCGCTCCTCTTTTTCTGCTTGATAATCAGAAATATCAAACCATTCTATAGAAGAATTAAAACACTCTTGCCGCAAAGAGATGGCCGTTTGCTCTATTCCATTTATAAAAACAAAAGTAACTAAAAAAGTATTTAATTTTTCTTCATCTTTTGTAACCGTTTGATTATATTGCCATAACAATTGTCCATGCTCATTGGTTAGTCTGTTATTTTGCGCAAAAAGAGAAGAGAAGGGAGAAAGGAGAAGAGCAGAAAAGCAGAAAAGCAGAAAAGCAGAAAGAGGGGTAACGTGTAACGTGTAACGTGGTGGCGGATTAACGCGATATCCGATACACTTCACAACGAGCAACCAACGGCATAAATTGCATATATTTTCAAACGAGGGTAATGTCGCAATCTTGTGCAACCGCACTTTATGTACTGTTTTTTTTACGTTCTGTCTCATTATCAAGTTTGTATTTTCCGATTTCACTCGTATCATTTCTATAATTCACTACATTTTTCCGTTTCTTTTCAGAAGGGTGTGCGGGCAAAAAATGGCGTTAGCCATTTTTGTTGCTTGCACCTGGTACAAACTGAGCCTACCCTTTCCGAACAAGCCCGACTGTCCTTTCCGGTGCTTGCGTTTGCCCAAAGCGCCACCCACTACTCTTTCAATACCTTTCTCACTACTTCGCCTGATTCTGTAGATATTCTTACAAAATAAATTCCCGCAGATAAATGCGAAATATCAATTTTGTGATTTGACGATTTGGTGATTATCTGATTAGATAATAAATTTCTTCCGTAAATATCAAGTACATCAATTTTATCAACTTGTAATTCGCCACTTACAATTCTCAATTCTCCTGTGGTTGGATTGGGAATAAGTTTGATATTATCAAGAGCGTATGACTGCAAGAGCGTAAGTCCGTTTGAATATTCTCCTTCTTCATCGTTTTCTACTTTCTGTATTCCCCCATCCGTGTTTTCGCCGCCATTTTCTTCTTCCAAGCAAATATTATACAATGCACACAAAATGTTGTTTGCAAATACTACACCACGACCAGTACCAACTTTAACAAAATTTACTAAATATTCAATCTCTTTTTCAGATAATCTAAAAATATTTTTTTCCGTATTCTCTAATTGCTGTAACCAATGCGTATAGGTTTGCAAACCTGATAACTCAAATACTTGCTCTTCGGTAATTTTAAACTTTTCGTAAATTGTTGCTATTGTAGTCAATACCTCTGAGTAATTTCTTTCAGCTAAAAAGGCTTCAACAAGGGAAATGTAATCGCCATATTGACCACGATAATTAAATAAGTATCTTAATGTTTCATATAAACTACTCCACTCATCAGAAATTCTTTTATCTAAGGTTACTTGTGCATCATCATAATTATTTTCTGCTATATAGGTTTCTGCAATACTGATATTAACGGTGTTGTTGCCATGATATTTAAAAAGATTTCTAAGGTTTTTAGTTTTTTTATAGCCTTTTATTTCTTTACTGTCTTCAACTTCCTCTTCGTTCATTGTTGTCGCAATAAACAAATTCCAAAAGTTGTCTTTTTGACTGCTAAAGTATGCTACATGATTTAATATGATTTTGTATTCTTCTTCATCTTCTCCACCTTGAAAAGCAACAAGTTGGGCAACCCAATACTCAAACAGGCTGTTCCATTCGTCATATTGGGCATAAGCGTTTTCAAAATCATCACTACCTCCTTCTTTTATTTGAGCTGCTGATTTGATTTTTGAAGGACAATTATTTGCATTAGCTTTATATGTAGTAACATTTGTCGTTTGTGTGGGATATTCATAGTTTGCAAATGGATTAAAATAATAATCCATAATGTATGGTGATAGTGTGTTTGAAATATCTAACACTGGAGTTCCATAAAACAAATTTCCTGCTGATTTTAAAGAAGTTCCTTGAATTTTTCTTATATAATTATTTTGAAAACTAGGTTCGAATGGCAACGCCCCCACATTAATATTAGAATATTTACTGTTTTGGAATGTATTACAGATGGTCTGCAATCCTGACAATTTACCATTCTGGGAATACTGCGCTGCATTAATACCTGTAAATTTTTGTGCTACATTCAAATTTTGATAGAAGTTTTTATATACTTCATTCTCCATAGTACCACTATTATGAATACTTAATCCTACCGCACTGTGAATCGCAATTGAATTTAAACCATAAAAGTTGTTTTCATGTATTACATATCCTGTTGAATTAGCAACAGATACACCACATCCAGATAAAGATAAATTAAAGTTGTTTCTAATCAATTGAAGATAATTAATACCATCAATTCTAATGCCATACAAACTGTTATTAAATGAGCAGTCTCTAATATGTAAAGAGGGTATTGAACCTGAGTTGTTTGCAGAAACACCTGTAGAAAATCCTGAAAACGAAGACTTTGAGCAAAATAAATGGGAATTAAAAGCTTTTATTCCGATATTATTCACATAACTAAAGTTCGCTGGAATTTGACTATTTGCATTTAAAAAAGAACATTCTAAAACAGTAATCAATTCACTATCTGTTAGTTTTAAAAGAGTTTCAAAATTCAATGGATTTCCAAGATAATTATTATTGATAGTAAAAAGCAAATTAGTAAAATTTGCTTTTGAAAGAAAATCGATATGAGCAGCAACGGTATTATTTATAAAATGTGCGTTACTTGCATTAACAATACCTCCATTAGTAGCATGAAGGCCAATTACAGCATTTTCAATAATACCTCCGTTTCGTATTTCAACAATACCGTTAGGAAGTTGACCAGTGGGCAAAGAGTGAATAGTGTTACCATATACTTTTATTCCTTGCCACATTTTACCTTCGGAAGCATTTGTAATCTTGCCGCCGTCAATTATGAGTTTTCCGCCAGGGGCAACAATAATGGAGGCATTTTCTGTGCACATAAGTTCACAAGAAATTGTTACAGTTGCGCCATTACGTATATATACAGGTGTTGATAAGGCTATTTTACAATCGGCAATCACATCTTGTGTAACTTCAAAACCTTCTGCTATCACGTTCAGAGCAGGGTCTCCTAAAAGGTTAAATACTCTAAAGAAACTGCTTTCTCCTATATGCGGAAAGATATTCAGGAATATTTCTCCGGCAATATTAGAATGCTGTTGATAAATGATATATGGTACACGTTCAAAAAACCTTCCTGGTGGATCTGTAATAATTGTATCAAGCGGTAAACTGGGAATTGCTATTGAAGATGCAATCATAGCTACAAAACCTTTATCGGAAGAATAGGAAGTTGTTTGTTGGGCCACACATTTATGTGTATGAAATGAGCCTACCAAACAAGAATTTGCAAAACAAAAAGGAGTTTCACCTATATTGGTCAAGAAATCTTTAAGAAGAGTTGCAGACAATCCTTGCTCCCAATATTCGGCTTCTCCATGAGCGTTTATTAGAAAAAGGGAAGCACCGTTATTAAGGAGATTTACAACAGAATTAGCAAAGTCATTAGGATCTTGATTGAATAAATTTACAAATTGAAGTTCATGTTCATTTATTACCGTCTCTAAAAAAGGATAAAACTTGTCCCAATAAGCAGAAGATTGGATAGTGCCATTTACAGCATGCACTTTGTTGCGCCAATCGTCGAAACAATATTCCGTTTCAAAACGAATGGTTTTTTCTACCATATTATGTAATTCTTCCAGTCCGTTTGTAAAATTGGGTGCCACACAAAATCTTCCAATAAATAAATCTCCTTTTTTATCATAGCTTCCGTCTGAATTTCGAGTAACACATGAGTAATAATAATCCGAAACGCCATCACCTCCATATTCACGCGAAGTTCGAACACCAAAAGAACCATTAGGATATAAATCGTCTCCTGGTTTGAGCGCATCATCACCAATCAACAACACATAGCCCAAGTATCCGTCATGCGTGTGGACCGCATTTTTGCCTTCGTAAATACGCCGAATACAAGTGCGGATGCGTTGCTCTTTTTTGAATTTATCATCACCTATGGACTCTCCTTCATAATAAAATCCTAACCCATTGGAAGTTATATTCCATTCATTTAAAATGACGACATCGAAGCCATTGTAATAAGCGCGGTGTTCGGCTATGCGTTGTACTTCAGAACAATGAGAAGAAAAAAAGGAAGAAGCGCAAATAATAACATAATCTGCTACAATATTTTTAGCTTGAGCTGTATCGGTAAGGGTAATCCACTGTACACTGCCACGCGTAAAATTTTTTTTTTCAAAAGCTTTATCATTAGTAGAGGCACTAATACCTTGATCATGAAAATTTAAGAAAGTGTGGGTTGCCACATTATTAAAAATGCCAACATTTACGTTTACATCAGTTGTAGGATTATCGAAAGTCAGTGTAACTTCCATCTCGGTAACCACTTGTAATTTTTTTGTTGCCGGATTAAATTGAATGGGATATATATCCAAAACAACAAAACGTTGATTGCGCATTAAACCTTTCTCTGAAACAGAATAGTATTTGGCAGGGAAGTAAGTATTGGTCTGATATGCAGAAGAATCAATTGTAAATATCTCCTTCCAAACATTGTTGATAAATTGTAAATTAGGAACAGGATATACGAAGTAATTTGATAAAGAATCACTTGCCATAATTTGTACTGAACAAGAGATATTGCTACATTCAGGAATAGCAATACATTGCTTAATAACAGGTATTTCTGGTTTACCTACCGCTCCCGATACCCCATAACCCGGAATAGACAAACGTTGATAAATTATTCCTGCTTCTGTTTTCTGATTAGAAAAAAAACCGAATAAACGAACTGTAAAGGTTACTTGTTGGCTGTTTGAATTGGTTAGCGTAATTTCAGGCTGCGTAGGCTCTTTTCCCGCAAGTTCTACCCAATTTTGAGACCACAATGCTGTTGAATGCCACAATATGATTATTATAAAAAAGAATATTTTTTTCATATCATAACTATTAAAGGTTAATATTTTATTGTTTTTTTTATTGTAATGCCTTTTTCTGTTAAAACTTTCACAATATATATACCGGTTTGTAAATGTGAAATATCTATTTCTATCTGTTTTTCGCTTTCTATCTTATGCGCTAACATTTTTCTTCCATAAACATCAATAATTTCAACATTCTCAATTTGTAATTTGAAATTCGTAATTCGTAATTGTCCCGTTGTTGGATTAGGAAATAACACAATTTCACAAACATGCTCTACCTCCATCATTCCAAGCACAATAGTTTCTTCTACTCTATTAGATGGATAGGATACACAACCATTTGCATAATATGCAACAACATAATATTCATAATTGCCGTGCAATAAATTTTTATCTAAATAGGAGGTGTTGGTAATAAGATTGTTAGTCAATTTAACATTATTTCGATAAATACAATAACCTTCAATTTCTAAATCTTCTTCCGGTTCGCTCCAAGTTAGTAATACAGAATTTTCCGAAGGTTTTCCAGATGATAAATCATTTATAGCCTCGCACGTTTCATTTACATAATCTTTAGTTACATCATGGCAATAAGTATCCACCAATGTTTCTCCGTAATCTCTGTAATAATCAACACACAATTTTAGGTGCCAGCCATAAGGATTTATATCAGCAAACTGATTAAGGTGAAGAATATAGAAAACGCCCGGTTCTCTGTCTGACATAAATAGCAGTTGATTGGATGAAAATATGTTTAAAGACTGAGGTACATAACTATCGGTAATATACACATGGCGGAAAGTATGACCGAAATCGTCGCTAAAAGAAACCTTGTAAAAATTCCATGGAAAAAACGAATCAACATATATCTCACCTTCTTTGCCACCTCGATACAAATCAGGAAAACGTGCATAGGTTTGCCTAAATATATATGGAGAGTCTATCGGCGTTTCTGTATAAGAAATAAATAAATTATATGTATGCAATAATTTAAAATTATAGTAGTCATCATAATTCGTACTAAAAACTTCTTCATTCATTAAACCTGGTTCGCCACCACTATGACCAATTTCCATTTTATAAAAATCATATCCAAAATTCTCACTTTTGTAAGCGCCATCATACCCATTTCTAAAAATTAGACCTTCTGCATTATGGGGATAATAATATTTTGGACTCGATTTTTCCTCCCTAAGTGCCCAATTTTTTCCAAAATCGAAACTTACCCAAAGTTGCGTAAAAAAGTTGCCGTTTTTTGAACAAACATGGCTGACGTATAGTACACCTGGTGTAGCATCGGCAAATATATAAGCGTGGTAAATGGAGCCAAGCATGGAACATTCGGCTGAATAATCGACATTGTATTGAATGGTTAGTTTTTTTCCATTTTCGGTTATGTGGTACACAGCGCAACGCAAATTATCGTAATGTGGGGGACCCAATGAATTGTAAATGCCATACCAATAGGTGGCTAAATATAACTCGCCAGATTGTGCGCCGCGTGTTACTATGCGGTCTTGGGAATAAGATAGACTACTTATAGTTATTTGAAATAAAAGAAAACAAAAAAAATGTTTAAAAAAGGATATTTTCAAAAAAGTATTTTTAGATGGGTAGGGGTGGTGGAGGGGGATCATAATTTTTGAATTTTCAACATTGCAAATTAACATAAAATTATTATAATCCTATCCAACATTATCTTCGATTTATTTTTATGTGCAAAAGTAAGCATAATTTTTCAATCTCACACAGATTTTGAAAATTCGTTAAAATTTCTCACCGGATTTGCGTAGATATCCAATAAAAATTTCATCATTTTTTCTCGGCAAACATCCTCCAGTATGGCTTGTTGGTTTACATGATTTATAAAATCATTTTTTTCTTTATCAGAATATTGAGAAGCAAAGCGATTACTGTTTTCTTGAATATCGAATGCGATATAGTTTTGAGGAAACAAAAAATAGTTGCGATAAATTTGATGGTCAATCTGCTCACAAAGTATTGAAAGTTTTTCATTTAATGATAGTTCTGGAGAAATCATGTCAAATTCATCTTGTAGAGGTTTTCCGATGGTAAAATGCACTTTCCCTTTAAAGCCGGTAACTCCCTCAATGATACTCTTTGTGTCTTCACCGGGTAGTTTTGTGTATGCACTATTTTCCGAAAGCGCAAGTTCACGTGCTTTTAATTGTGCGCAGGGTTCAAATTGGTAAGAAATGGCAATCGGGGTAATTTTCATTTGTTTTAAAGCAAAAAAAGGATTTTGCGTATCCGCAAAAGTAAGCATTTTCAGTAGTCCTTGTTGGGTTTTATCATCCCCGTTTTTTGTTCTGCCGTTTCCTTGGGCAATCCACACCGATTTTTTTTCTTCAAAAAGTGAATGATGAATAAATGAAGACAATAAGTATGTATTGTTCATTTTTTCTTTTAAAGTGCCGGAACGTTGCACAATAAACATTTCATGAATCCTTGCTAATTCTACAAAAAGCGGCGTTGAAATAAGATTATCACCAATAGCCGATAAAGTAGCCTCGCGACCGTTTTTAAAATAATAGGTTTGTAAAAATGTAGAATCCAAAATAATATCTCTGTGGTTACCAATAAACAGGTATTGATTATTCAGGTCAATATTTTCGATGCCGGAGTAGTGAACTTCCGTACATGTTTTTCCAACAAAGTAGTTAAATACTCTATCGGCAAACGTTAAATGAAACTCAAATCGTGTTTTGCAACGCAAAACCTCTTTTACCCACTCTTGAATATTAATTTTATCTTCAAAAATGGATAGTTCTTTAATGAATTTTGGGTCATAAAACAGTTTTTTCACCGCCTCCATGGTTTCTTTTTCGTTGTAGGGGCGAATTTTATCGAAGTTTGTATTCATTGAGTTTTTTTTATCAAAAGAATTTCAAAAATAGAATAAGAGAAATAAATAACAAGAAAAGCGCCGGCAAAGTTCCATCGGTCTTGTTTGTTAAAAATGATATATAAAATTAAAAAAAGGAAAACAGGAAACATTTTAACGATGCGCGACAGCATATATCCGGTGATAAATTTTTTTTCTGAGAGCGGTTGAGAATTTTTTAAAACAATATAAAGAGTTACCATAGTAATTATAAAAAAGAAAAGCACAATAAATGGGATTGCCGGAGTGGCATATTGAGGTGCAAGCCATTGAAACAATGCGCCAAGCGTTGCCATAATAACCGAAAATAATATCAATTGATAAACATATCTTTTACTCATCTTTTTTCTTTTTATGAATTTCTTTATGAACGATATAATATAAAGAGAATGAAACGGCAAGTAATGAAAGAAGCACGGTGAAAATAAATTTACTGCCTATTATTTTATCTAATTTTATTCCTCCAAATGCGCACAGAAATATCAATATTCCCATTTGAAAAGATAATCCCAAGTAATTTGAGCCATTTGGAGTTTTTTTATTAGTATCCAAATTCATTCATCAAAAATTATTCATTTTTACCTTCTGCTTTTGGGGCAGAATTGTGCATAACACAGTTGCCCACAAAATTTGCGCCCGATTCAATGGCAATTTTACTGATGCGGACATTTCCGGTTAACACTGCCGTAGATTTTAAAGCAAGAAATTCGGTTGCTGTAATATCTGCTTTTGCCTCTCCTTCAATTTCAATGGAAAGACACTTGATTTTACCTTCAATCGTCCCTGTTTTACCGATAAAGATTTTTGAATTGGAAGTAATATTACCTTTCAGAATGCCGTCAATTCTGCAATCACCGGCAGCAATAATATCTCCGGTAACTGTTGTTCCGGTGGCTATAATATTTATTCCGCCTAACTCTTCTTGTTCGTAACTTTTTGCCATAGTGGTTTTTATTTATAATTTAATAAAACGCAAAAATATAAAAATATTGAAATTCATAGTTTATGATTTCAAAAAAATATTTCACTTCATCTAATTTTTTGCTTTTATTCCAAACTTTCTTGGTTTTATTGTTTTGTTAATGATTGGCGTAAGAGCGTTCATCAGCAGGATGGCAAAGGAAACGCCTTCGGGGTAGGCGCCAAACACACGGATAATAATGGTAAGCAACCCGCAGCCGGTTCCAAAAATGAGCATTCCCCATTTTGAAGTAGGCGAAGTAACCAAATCGGTGGCCATAAAACATGCCCCTAAAATCATCCCTCCGGTTACCAAATGAAAGAAAGGATTAACATATATGGTTGGGTCTGCCAGATAGAGCATGCCTGCTAATACAAATGCCGATAAAAGAAACGACACCGGAATATGCCAGGTAATCACTTTTCTAAAAATCAGGAATATTGCGCCTAATAGCACAGCAATAGCAGAAATTTCGCCGAAAGAGCCTCCCATTTGCCCAAAGAGCATCTGGGCATAAGTGGGTAGTTCTCCTTGCTGGATAAGTTGTTCAATGGTGTGGTTGTGCAATCCCTCTTTTAAAATTCCCAAGGGGGTGGGGCCGGTAATCACATCGGCGTTTAGGTTCCAAACGGGTTCGGGGATGGGCCAGGTGGTCATCTCAACAGGGCGGGAGATTAAGAGGAATAC
>Ga0209628_10001121_pt1 | contig 17005 bp, 16 predicted proteins | sample TergutCu122P4_FD_187285 | JGI IMG/M metagenome (GOLD analysis project Ga0209628, IMG submission 187285) | Cubitermes ugandensis P4 segment gut microbial communities from Kakamega Forest, Kenya - Cu122 P4 (SPAdes) (version 2) | ecosystem: Host-associated > Arthropoda: Insects > Digestive system...
TACCCATCACTTTTTGCGAGTCGTTCAAACCATGCCCGATACTGAATAGGGCAGAGGAAACTAATTGCAGTCGTTTGAACCAAATTTGCGTTTTAATATAATTGGCATTTTTGCAGATATACATTACCAAAATTGTCATTAAAAATGCAATAGTCATACCAATCAATGGTGCCAAGAAGATGAAAGAGGCAATTTTTATAATCACGCTGCCTTTGATTGCCATAAAACCGTTGGCTGCAATGGCTCCACCTGCAAAACCACCGATTAAGGTATGAGATGAAGAAGATGGAATTCCCCACCACCAAGTAAGTAAATTCCATGTAATAGCTGCTATAATTCCTGAAAAAATCAATGGAAGCGTAATCATTTCTGCTCTTACGGTTTTTGCAACCGTAGAAGCAATTCCAAATTCTCCGATAAGATATTTTGCGATAAAAAACGCAGCGAAATTCCAAAAAGCAGCCCACAAAACCGCTTGAAAAGGTGTTAACACTTTGGTTGTAACGATTGTTGCTATTGAATTGGCAGCATCGTGAAAACCATTAATGTAATCAAATACCAGTGCTAAAACGATAATTGTTATCAGTAAAATCATAAAATGTATTTTAAGCGTATTTTACAAAAATAGTTTTCAACACTTTTCCTGTATTGTTAATTCTATTTGCTGTTTTTTCTAATTCTTGAATGATTTCTTTCAGTTTAATCAGTTCAACAGCATTGGATTCTTCTTTGAAAAGCGCTATAATACCGTTTTCATAAACAACATCAGCTTCTTCTTCCAATCGTTTAATTTCTTTATAATGAGCGCGAAGTCTCTGATCGGAGTGTTTCAAATTCTCCAGTTCGCTAATGGCTCCTTGTATTTCGAGAGCACCTTTTTTAATAATTACTGACAATAGTCGAGTTGACTCAGGTAAGTTATCGGGAGAATAAAGTAAAACCTTGTGAGATGCGCGGTTAATTGTGTCTATCACATCATCCATTTCGTCGGCTAAAGCATTAATGTCTTCACGGTCGAAGGGGGTAATGAATGTTTCGTTTAACGCTTTTAAAATAGCTCCAGTAACTTTATCTCCTTTAGTTTCTTCCACTTTAATTAAAGCACAAAGTTCTTTTCTTTTTTCTTTATCTTTATCTGTAAGTTCAAAAAGCTCTTGCAAAAGAGAGGATGCCTGAACTAAAATAACTGTTGTCTCTTTCAGAAGAGGGAAAAACTTAACGTCTTTTGGTGTAAAAAGACTTAACAATGTGTTGATTTTCATTTTGTTGTATAAATTAATTAGTATTAAAAATTATTAATTGCTACAAAGTTATTGCAAAATTGTTACGAAAAAATTACGTTTCAAAGTTACATATTAATTCTTAAAGAGTAAATACTTTGACTAAGCATTTCATATATTTTCTTTTTGTTTTCATCCGTCAGCAGTTCAATATGCCTTTGAATAGTTGATCTGTCGCACCGAACGGCCGGGCCTGTTTGAGCCTCGCGAGGCGATATTTCTTCGATTTTGGCAGCCGTTTCTCTTATGAGCGGTAAAAAATAATCGAAAGATAAATTTTGTTCTTTTAAAACTTGCGATGCCAATTCGTATATGTGATTAACAAAATTACAAGCAAATACAGCAGATAAATGCAGGTATTTCCTTTTATCGGAAGATAATACGTTTACATTTTTAGAAATCAAATAAGATAATTCATAAAGTAAATCTTCATCTTTTTTATTAGATGTTTCGATAAAAATTGGAATTTCATCGAACGAAATTTTCCGATTTTTACTGAAAGTTTGTAGTGGATAGAGTACTCCGGCACGGTTGGTATATTCATTAAAAACAGATAACGGAACACTTCCTGCCGTATGTATACAAATACCTTTTACCGCAGGCATTTCTTTGATACAATCTTCTAATACAGAATCTTTTACGGAAAAAATATAAACATCGGCATTAACATCGATATCTGAGAATGAAGTAGAGTAGGGGACTTGTAGTTTTTTTCCTAATATAGAGGCAGATAACTCTGTTTTGCTATAAACTTGCAAGATTGAACATCCGTTTTGTTGTAAAGCCAAACTTAAATGCGTGGCAACGTTACCTGCTCCTATAATGACAATTTTATACTTAGGCCTTTCCTTCACTATCTTCCGGTAATTTGAATTTTTCGATATGGATTTTTTCCCATTGTAACAAATCTTCGTTGAAAGGTTTGTTGGGTTTTTCCTTATTGCCGATGGCTATAATGCAGCCAACGGTTAATTGGTAGGGGATATTCAATAACATTCGTATATAATCTTCCGAATCTTGACCGGCATCTGTTTCTCGCCCTCTGATTTGCACCCAGCAGCTGCCCAAGTTCAAATCATCGGCTTGCAACTGAATATAAGTGGCGACAATCGAAGTGTCTTCAATAACCGCCTCACTTAATGTCGGATCACCTAAAACGACGATAGCCAAAGCACAATCGGCAAGAAAAGAGCAACCGGTTGGTTTGCAAAGAGATAATTTTTTTAACATCTCTTTGTCTTCAATTAAAACAAATTGCCATGAAGTACTGCGTTTGGAAGAAGGTGCCATCAAAGCAGTCTTCATGATTTGTTCGACTTGTTCAGGAGTTAATTTTTCTTCTGAATATTTACGCACACTCCTGCGAGTTGCTACTAATTCTGCAAAACTATTCATTTTACCTTGTGCCAAAAAATAAGTTTATCGTATAATCCAAAAGTTCAATTCCGCCTAATTTTCCGTGTCCCGGTATAACCGTTTTTACGTTTGGATATTTCTCTTTCACTTTTCTTACTGTTTCCGGCCATGCTTCAATATTCGATTCTGCGAGATTGCCTTTTCCGGCACCTACTTCTTTTATCAAGCAACCACCAAACATAATATCTTCTAATAGAAAATATCCGACAATATTATCGCATGTATGACCTTCTCCAAAAAACTCAACATATACTTTTTCATTGCCAACATTCAACTCCATAGATTTATCGAAACCATGTTGTGGCTCAGGATAACCATTTTCTTTCGCTATCTGTTTTGTTTTATTGTAAGCATGAGAAACAATACCTCGCTTGTGGAATTCATCCAAACCGCCTAAATTATCAGCATGATAATGGGTTGAAATGATTGCTGTAATTTTACAATTCAGTGATTTTGTTATCCAGTCAATTAATTCGGAAGATGTTTCATTATCTGCCGGTGTATCAAAAACAATTGTTTCATCTTCATAGACAACAATCATTCCATTGCATGAAACTTTTCCGTAATTTTCGAAATCAAGAAACGAAATATGTTGATACACATGTTCTGAAATCTGATTGATTAACAATGTTTCAGATTTATATATTTCTTCGGCTTTCGCACCTATGTTTCCTAGTAGAATACTACTTATAGCCAACAAATATAGAATTTTTTTCATATATTACTAAACTCAACTGTTTTTTTTATTCAACAAATCTCCATAAAAATAAACATATAATATATATTGAGTTAGTTATCTTTTTCCTGTTTTGGCTTTTTGTTTAGCTAATGCCTGTTGTTGGCGTTGAGCTTCTTCCAAACGAGCCATAAAACCTGATTTCTTTTTTGCGGGTTTCTTTTTGTTTGCTTCTAACTGTGCTAAAATTTTTTCTTCATTTACAAAATAACGGAAAGCAACCATTTGAAGAACCGTAATCAAAGTTGAAACGAAATAATAGTAGTTCAAACCGGAAGGATATTGATTCAAGAAAACCAACATGAAAAGCGGCATGATATACATCATGGCTTTCATTCCGGGCATTTGTTGTTGCCCCGTATTGGTTTGATCCATATTATATTTGGTGCTGATAAGTTGTGTAATCACCATCAACAAACAAAACAAACTTATATGGTTGCCAAAATAAGGTGTTACTAATGGAATATAAGTATCCCAACTGAGAATTGCATCGTATGTAGACAAATCCGATGCCCAAAGGAAACTTTCGTGACGCAATTGAATGGCGGCGGGGAAGAACATGAAGAGAGCGAATAAAAATGGCATTTGCAGCAACATTGGTAAACATCCGCTCATAGGATTCACGCCCACCTGCCTGTAAAGTTCCATTGTTTTTTGCTGACGAACCATTGCATTTTCCTGTCCGGGATATTTTTCTGTAATAATTTCCACTTGAGGACGCATTACACGCATTTTAGCCGACGACATGAAAGATTTATACGACAGCGGGAAGAGTATAGTCTTGATAGTCAGCGTTAGTAAGAAAATTGCGATTCCAATGCTACCACAGAGAGCGACCCAAAAGTTGAAAACAGGAATAACAATCCACTTATTAACTAAACGAAATAATCCCCAGCCTAATGGAACTAATTTTTCCAAATACAAATTTTGTTCTTTGAACCGATTTCTATCGTATTGTCTCAACAGCTTATAATCATTAGGGCCAAAATAATAGTGAAAGAGAGTTGTCTCTTTTCCTGTCACATCAAACGGAACCGTAACAGAGGCACTGTAATCTTTGATGAATCTTCCTTCTTCAAATGGTTTTGATGTTAATTTAGTATCCTCAAAGCTGTCATTTGCTATTAAAACAGACGAGAAAAACTGGTTTTTAAAAGCAATCCATCTTACTTTATTATCAACTCTTTGTGAAACTTCTCTTGATTCGCTTAGTTGTTCTACATTTCCGTCGGCAGTATATTTATAATTCAGACGAGCAAAACGACTTTCAAAAGAACGACCGGCCTCTTGCTGACGGGCTTTTTGCTGCCATAGTATATCTAAGGAATTAGTGTTTGGCAGTAAAACTCGTTCCAAACCCTTAGAAATGACTTCAAATCGGAGCATGTAATCGTCCGGTTCAAGCGTATATATGTAATCTAAAGAACCTAAATTTCCGGCATTCAACCGCATGGTTACTTTATTGTTTTCTACGATTGATTCGAAGTAAAAATCTTTTGTGTTGACGATTCTGTTGTTAGATGTAATCAAAGTAACTCCGAATCCCGATTCGTCTTCGTCAAAAAGTGTTAGTATTTGATCATTTTTATCGGTAAATTGTTTTAAGCGAGCAGAATAAACACGTCCACCTTTCGATGATATAATCACTTCTAACAATTCATTCTCTAAAGTCACAAAAGTTTCTTCTCCTTTGGCAGCGAGAAAAAAATCTCCATACTGATTTTGCAAGTGGGTTTCCTTGAGAGAATCGGGAAGAACCTCTAAATGAGCAGTATCTGACTGTAATTGTTGAACATTCGCAATTTGAGCGTCTAATTGTTGTTGTGCGTTTACGGCTGCAATTGAGTCGTTGTATCTGTTTAATGCCGCAATTTCTTCCGGATTCGGGCGGGTAAAATAGCTGTAGGCTATCAAAACAAGTCCTATCAACAAGAATCCGATTAATGTGTTTTTGTTCATTTTATTTTTTTTAATTCTTAACTAATGCTGCTTCTATAAAACTCATAAATAATGGATTAGGATTTAAAACCGTACTGTTGTATTCGGGATGATACTGAACTCCTACAAACCATTTTTTTGTGGGAATCTCAACAATTTCGACCAATCCTGTTTCCGGATTAATACCCGAACAACTCATACCATTTTTCTCGAACTCTGCTTTATATTCATTGTTGAATTCGAAACGGTGGCGATGCCGTTCTTGTATCAGTGTCTTTTTGTATACTTTATATATATTCGAATGTTTATCAATCTCACAATCGTATGCTCCCAAACGCATAGAACCACCCATATTGATAAGATTTTTTTGTTCGTCCATCAAATCAATTACTTTATGAGATGTTTGAGGATCTATTTCCGTAGAGTTGGCATCTTTCATTCCTAACACATTGCGGGCATATTCAATAATCATACATTGCATTCCCAAACTAATTCCTAATGTAGGCTTATCGTTTTCCCTTGCGTATTTGATAGCTGCATATTTTCCTTCGATTCCCCGTTGTCCGAAACCGGGAGCAATCAAAATACCATCCATTTGACTTAATTCTTTTTCTACATTTGTATCCGTAAGTTTTTCTGATTGAATAAAATGCAAATCTAATTTTCTATGATGATAAGTTGCTGCTTGCAATAATGATTCATTGATTGATTTATAGGCATCCGGTAATTCTACATACTTACCTACCAACGCAATTTTGACAGTTTCAGTTGCTGTGTGCATTTTGTCAAGAAATTCATTCCATGGTTTCATCAATGGTTTTTCTCCGACTTCAAGTCCCATTTTGCGAAGTAGAATTTCTTCGAAACCTTGTTTTTGCATCACGATGGGCACTTCGTAAATAGAAGGTACATCGTAAGATTGTATAACTGCTTTTTCTTCGACGTTACAGAATAATGCAACTTTACGGCAAATTTCTCTATTCAACTCACGTTCTGTGCGCAAAACTAAAATTTCGGGTTGGATTCCTAATTCTTGTAAAGTTTTTACCGAATGTTGTGTTGGTTTTGTCTTAAATTCCTTTGCAGCATCAATATAAGGTACATAAGTTAAATGAACACATAAACAATTTTTACCTAATTCCCAGCGCAATTGACGCACACTTTCGATGAAGGGAAGTGATTCTATATCACCGACAGTTCCTCCGATTTCTGTTATTACGAAATCATATTTATACTTGCTGCCTAATAATAAAATATTCCGTTTGATTTCGTCGGTGATATGAGGAACTACCTGCACAGTTTTTCCCAAATAATCGCCACGACGCTCTTTATTGATTACACTTTGATAAATCCGGCCTGTAGTAATATTGTTAGCTTTGGTGGTAGGAACATTCAAAAAACGTTCGTAATGGCCTAAATCCAAGTCAGCTTCATGACCGTCTACGGTAACAAAACATTCCCCATGTTCATAAGGATTCAATGTTCCGGGATTAACATTAATATAAGGATCGAATTTTTGGATAGTAACTTTATACCCTCTTGTTTGTAATAATTTACCTAAAGCCGAAGAAACAATTCCTTTTCCTAAAGAAGAAATCACACCTCCGGTTACGAAAATATACTTTGTATCTGCCACAATAATGAAATTAATTGTTTTACATTTTTTTTTATTTTAAGCTTGCAAAGTTACAAATATTTTCTTGACTGAATTTAATCGCGAGTGATTTTATTTCGGAATATTGATAAAACAATAGTAGATTTTTATCTTCGTGAGAATCGAGTAAAAATAACGAAACGGAGATATGTTCAGAAATATTGAATTTTCAGAGGATATTGGAATAAGCGATAATATAGAATAATAGAGAACACGAAAGTTACATTTGTAAATCAAGAATACCAATACAAATGTTTCATAGGTTATGAGATACAAATACAAAAGTAACCATCAATGGAAACAGAATCTGAAACAATTGTAATCTTCTACACATGTATAATTTAATACAAATGTTTCTCAATTCAAGACACCTATTAAAAAGCTACAAGTTCGTAAAACTAAACACTAATAACCTTCACAGAGTTTCGTAACATACCTACGGCATACTGTGTGTGAATTGAAAATTGACTATTATGATTTTATTATAAGGGTGTTATTGGTTGATACTGAACGTTATTTCCTTTTAAACCTGTAATCTTAGTGATAATTCTTAAAAATGTATTGATAAATAAGGGTAGGAGAGGTTGTTTATTCTTATTTAATTCGATGAAAATAAGATAATTACGAGTAGTAATATTAATCTTTTTATAAATACTCTACATCAATTGTTACTTAGATGGTCAGTAATGCCTTTTCGAACCGATGATTTATATATAACTATATTAAAATCAGTGATTTACAAAACAAATCTATGAGCATTTATAAACAACCTCAGGCTATAGTTATTAATATATGATACAAATGAGAAGAAATGTATACTTATGTAATCACAAGGAGTTTACAAAAGTAATAGGCAATTGTTTTGCTCTTGTAAAAATTATTATTACATTTGTACGCTTGGGCTATACAAATGTTTTATTGATTATATTTATAAAATATGAATGACGAAGAAGCTTTAATAGACAGAATAAGACAGATTATTGAACAAAAAAGGATGAATTCATCTTATTTTGCAGAACAAATCGGTTCCAGCCGATCTGTCATTACCCATATCCTGAATGGAAGGAATAAACCCAGTTGGGATATTTTAAAGAAGATACTGGAAAAATATGATGACATCAATACCGAATGGTTGTTATTTGGAAAGGAACCGATGTTCAAATCCGAACGCTCGGTGATTAAACCGGAAAAATCCCCCAGTCTGCCATCTTTATTCGATAAACCGGAATCAGAAGATATTCAGACTGAAATAAAATCGGCCGAAGATACATTTCCGACAGAATATTGCAAGGAAATTGAAGTTAAACCACTCGTAGAAGTCCCTAAATCTCCTATAATAGAAGAAGTTATAACCGATAAAAAAGAATCAAAAAAAACAAGCAAAATAATCATTTTTTATTCCGATAATACTTTTGAGAGTTTAAGCCCCGATAAAATCCCTTTTGACTAATAAAATTAGTAGAATTTTATATCTTTGTTGTCAAAATCGAAATTGCAACTCAATAATTATAAGATATGCTTGCGACAAAAGTAAATCCTCGGTACATTACCAACAACTTGATTTGGGGCACAGAAAAGATATTTATGGCTAAAACAGAAAACAATACATGAATAATAAAATCAATAAACATATCGCCGATTTGATTGTAACGGCAAACGAAAGATTACATTCAAATTATTGTCTTATCAAACTTACGCAAGATGTTCCTCTGCCGGAAATGTTGCCCGGACAATTTGTAGAAGTCAGAGTCGATAATTCACCTACAACTTTTTTGCGTCGTCCGATTTCGATCAATTATGTCGACAGAATAAAAAATGAACTGTGGTTATTGATTCAAATCGTTGGTGACGGTACCCGAAAATTATCGGAATTAAAGAAGGGGGATATTGTAAATTTGATATATCCTTTGGGAAATAGTTTTTCTATTTTTGATTCCCAAAATACAGATAAAAAGTTGTTATTAATCGGAGGTGGAGTCGGAACTGCTCCTATGCTTTTCCTCGGATCGAAATTAAAAACATTGGGATACAATCCTATTTTTTTGCTTGGTGCTAGAACTTCGGGCGACTTGTTACAATTGGAAATGTTTCGCCAATTCGGGACTGTTTATACAACAACAGAAGATGGTTCGCAGGGCGAAAAAGGTTATGTAACCAACCATTCTATACTAAAAAATCGGGATTTTGACATGATTTACACCTGTGGCCCCAAGCCAATGATGGTATCTGTGGCAAATTATGCAAAACAGACCGGAATTTCGTGTGAAGTATCTCTTGAAAACACTATGGCATGCGGGATTGGAGCATGTTTATGCTGCGTTGAAAACACTACCGAAGGACATATTTGTGTATGCAAAGAAGGCCCCGTCGTAAATATACAAAAGTTGACATGGCAAATCTAAATGTAAATATAGGCAATCTACAATTGAAAAATCCGGTGATGACTGCATCGGGTACTTTTGGTTATGGATTAGAGTTTTCCGACTTTTTCGACATCTCGAAAATCGGTGGTATTTTTGTAAAAGGGACTACGATTCATCATCGTGAAGGTAATTTTTATCCTCGTATGGCAGAAACTCCGGCTGGTATGTTAAACGCTGTAGGACTCCAAAATAAGGGCGTTGACTATTTTATTTCTGATATTTATCCTCAAATTAAGGATATTGACACAAATATGATTGTTAACGTGAGCGGATCTACCATTGAAGACTATATTGCTTGTGCAGAAAAAGTAAATGATTTATCGCAAATACCTGCTATAGAGTTGAATATATCGTGTCCAAATGTGAAACAGGGAGGTATGGCTTTCGGTACCAATTGCCAGAGTGCGGCAGAAGTTGTTGCTGCGGTTAGAAAAGTGTATCACAAGACCCTTATTGTAAAATTGTCGCCTAATGTAACAGATATTACAGAGATCGCCCGCTCGGTCGAAAGCGCAGGAGCCGACGCTGTTTCTCTAATAAATACGTTGTTGGGAATGGCTATCGATGTCGAAAAAAGGAAACCGGTTTTATCAACCATTACCGGAGGACTTTCAGGTCCTTGCGTGAAACCGATTGCTTTAAGAATGGTTTGGCAAACGGCCAAAGCCGTTAAAATTCCGGTAATTGGCTTAGGAGGCATTTCCAATTGGAAAGATGCAGTAGAGTTTATTCTGGCAGGAGCGACCGCTATTCAAATCGGAACGTATAATTTTATCGATCCTACAATTTCCGTAAAAGTTGTAGATGGAATTAATGAATATTTAGACCGACACAATTTCCAATCAGTACAAGAGTTGATAGGTGCATTAGAAATCTAAAAAATAAATTTTATATGAATAATCATTTGACAAATACGATGTTGCCATTTAAAGTGCAGCAATTGGTGGATATAATTATTCAAAAGAAAAATTTTAATTTGGAAGATGCTTTGCAATATTTATATTCGTCTGATTTGTATAAACATTTGTCGTCGGAAACATCTTCTCTTTGGAATTATAGTAGTGCTAGTTTATATGAATTATTAAAAAAGGAAAAAACAGCAAAGAAAAAGCAACAAAATATTAATCCGGCGATATTGCTTTTTCAAGTTTTTTGTTTGGAAAAATACCGTCTTCAACTTCACTTATCAGCTGAAGATGCTTTACATATTTTCTTAAAATACAATGTGTTAGAGTTTATACAGGACGTATTTGAGACTTTACATACGCAAGGAGAAAAATACATCGTTAGAGAAATCGAAACTTATATTAACCAAAAAAAATAAATCAAATGAAACTTTATCACGGTTCAACTGTTCAAGTAAAAAATCCGTCTCTTAGATATGGAAGAGAGAGTACTGATTTTGGCAAAGGTTTTTACACCACAACTAATTTTGAACAAGCCAAAAATTGGGCTTTATCAAAAACAAAAACCAATAATCAACTGAAAGCTATTGTGTCTATTTATGAAGTCGATGACGACTTAATAAACAAAGTTCAATACAACGTTAAGATTTTTACAAGTCCGAACAAAGAATGGTTAGATTTTGTTGTGGATTGCCGAAAATCAATCCGGCATTCTTTCGACATGGTAAAAGGAGCAGTTGCCAATGATAAAATCTATGTAACAATTAATTTGTTTGAATCAGGTGCATTATCCACAGAGGCTGCTTTAATGCAACTCAAAATTAATCCTGTTTTCGACCAAATTTCTTTTCATTCGGAAAATGCCATTAATGAATTGCAATTTATTGAATCGGAAGAAGTTTGGGAAATAAAACACTTATCCAAATAACTCCCTAAAAGCCTCTTCAACTTTTTTAACCGTAACAATCTTGATATTCAGTTTCTTGGTATCGAAACTTTTTAAATTATTGTAAGGGATTATTATTTTTCTGAAACCGAGTTTTTCGGCCTCTAAAATCCGTTGTTCGATGCGATTTACAGGCCTGATTTCTCCGGATAAGCCAACTTCCCCGCACATACAGGTTTCTCGCTCAATAGCGATGTCTAAACTCGAAGAAAGTACTGCGCTAATGACCGATAAATCAATTGCAGGGTCGTTCACTTTTAATCCTCCGGCAATATTGAGAAAAACGTCTTTTTGAATTAACTTAAATCCGGCACGTTTCTCTAAAACAGCCAATAACATATTCATTCTGCGAATATCGAAACCTGTAGCACTTCGTTGCGGGGTTCCGTAAGCTGCTGTGCTTACAAGTGCTTGTGTTTCAATTAAAAAAGGACGTATACCTTCAATAGCGGCAGCAATGGCAACACCGCTTAAACCTTCGTGATTTTGCGAAAGTAATAATTCAGATGGATTGCTCACTTCGCGCAATCCGGATTGGTTCATTTCATAAATTCCCAATTCAGAAGTACTTCCGAAACGATTCTTAATGTTTCGGAGAATGCGATACATATAATGCTGATCTCCTTCAAATTGCAGTACCGTATCTACAATATGCTCCAACACTTTGGGACCGGCAATATTGCCTTCTTTATTAATATGTCCGATAAGTAGGACAGGAGTGCCCGTTTCTTTGGCAAATTTCAAAATCATTGCAGAGCATTCCCTGACTTGGGTAACACTTCCGGGAGATGAATCAACACGCTCTGTAAAAACGGTTTGTATGGAGTCTACAATCACTAAATCAGGGCGAATATTATCGATATGAGTAAATATCTGTTCTAAAGAAGTTTCACATACAATAAAACATTTCGGATTGTTGAAATTCAGCCGTTCAGACCTGATTTTCAGTTGTTTAGCACTTTCTTCGCCGGATATGTAAAGAATTGTTAAATTGGTTAATTTGAGGACTGTTTGAAGTACCAATGTAGATTTTCCGATGCCGGGTTCTCCGCCAATCAGAACCAAAGAACCGGGAACCAAACCACCGCCAAGTACTCGGTTAAATTCTTCATCGTTCAAATCGATTCGTTGTTCTTCGCCAACATCAACATTCGATAATAATTGCGGTTTTGATTTGGGCGTTTCATAATTTGAAAGAACCAACGGACGTTGCGAGTTATTTTCTTTCGAAACAACTTCTTCAACGTATGTATTCCATTCTCCACACGCAGGACATTTTCCGAGCCATTTGGGAGAATCATTTCCACATTGGGAACATACAAATGCAGTCTTTGTTTTAGCCATTTCTTAGATTTGATTTACAGAAATACTTTTCGTATATAATTACTATTATGTTTAATTGGATTATTTCAACTCAATAATTATTAACATCAAAGTTCACGGAACTTAAATATAAAATAAAACCCCCAATGAAACATAGCGATTGGGGGTTAATAATCTGTGAGTTAAAAATCATCGATTTAATTTCGCATCAATTGCGTCATATTTATCACCCATATTCAAAACGTAATAAATACGGCTGAGTGCAATCATATAATCTCTATCTTCCGGTTTCAATTGATGAGCTCTTTCAAAGAAAGGAAGTGCCTCTCTAAACATATCCATGGCCTGAGCTCTTGCTACTTCATATTGCCTGTTATCTTTAATTTCATTAGCTGCAACTTGAGCCTCTACCGCTCTATTGTAAAATATACGGCCTAAGTTTCCTATAGCCTCTACATAATTGGGATCAATTGAAAGCGCTTTTTCATAATTGGCTTTTGCTGCATCGTTATCTTTCTTACTGTTTTCAAAAACAATACCTAATACATTATATAACTCAGCTAAATTGTTAGGCGCAAGTTCGATAGCTTTTGTAATCATTTCAATAGCAGCATCTCCTTGATTTGAATAAATATAATGGTTAATCAAACTAAGCATAAAGAATGATTCGTTGGGAAATCTTTGAACTCCTTCTCGTAAAGTATTTACCATGCCAACTGTGTTATTGGTTTGTTCGTACAAAGAACTGAGGAATTTCAAAACATCTTCTTCGTTATATCCGTTATTGATTTTTATACTTTCGAAATAAGAGATAATTTTGGCTGTATCTGTAGAAAACTGAGCAAGAGCAAGACCTGCATAATACCGGAATTGAGCATAAGCAGTATCATTTACAGCGATATTTTCTCCCGCAAACATATCCATTTTTGGCATACTGAAAAATTGGTTGAACATGTCAAACGCATTTTCATAATCACCTTTGTTGTAGAAAAATCCACCACCGTTGAGATAATACAGTCTGTTAGCCAACAAGATAGATCTCATGTCTTTTCTGAATTTAGGCTTAACTTTACCTTTTGCATCAGGTAACTGGTCTAAAGAATCTGCCACCAAGAAAAATGGTTTGATTCTTTGTAAAGCACCATACATTACTAATTCATCCGGAGTTTGTCCCAACAATTCTTTTTGTTGCTCCATACTAAATTGTTTATCTTCAACTTTTCCGGCAATAAACCAAGTTTCTGCATTGTCCATTGTTTCAGGATCTTGCATTGCCCCTTTTATCAGATTTCTTGCATCTTCAATATTCGGCTTCGCATTACCAATTTCTCTTTTTACATCAGCTACTGCTTTCTTTTGTCCAAAACTTAAGGCAACTGTCAAGCATAGTACGATTGTTAATGATAACTTTTTCATCATAAAATAATTTTATTAGTTGTTAGTTTATAAATTGTTTATTCGTTATTTTCAGTCGTTTCATTTTCTGAAGAAGATTCTATATTTTCATCTATAACTTCTTCTGCTTCGGATGTTACCTTGCAAACAGACGCAATTTCATCGTTGCGTTTATCCAAGTTAATCAGTCTAACTCCTTGAGTTGCTCTTCCGATAACGCTCAAATCAGATACTTTTACCCGGATAGTAATTCCCGATTTATTGATAATCATCAAGTCGTTATCATCGGTAACGTTCTTTATTCCAACCAAATAACCGGTTTTTTCTGTTAAGTTCAAAGTTTTTACACCCTTCCCTCCCCTATTGGTTACTCGGTAATCCTCTATCTTAGAGCGTTTTCCGTATCCTTTTTCAGAAACGACCAAAATGGTTTCGTTCTCCAAATCTTTAACGCATATCATTCCGATAACTTCGTCTTTTCCGTCTTCATCTAAAGTCATACCACGAACACCGGCAGCCGTGCGCCCCATGCAACGAATGGCTGTTTCTTTGAAACGAATAGCTCTACCATTGCGATTGGCTATAACGATTTCGTTGGTGCCATCGGTCATTCTCACTTGTATAACTTCATCATCTTCGCGCAAATCAATGGCAATAACACCATTTTGACGAGGACGTGAATAAGCCTCCAAAAGCGTTTTCTTTACAACTCCTTTTTTGGTACAGAATACCAAATAATGACTGTTGATAAAGTCCTGATCATTCAGTAACTTAACGCGAATAAAGGCGTTAACTCTATCGTTTGCCTCAATATTCAGCAGATTTTGAATGGCTCTTCCTTTAGAGTTTTTAGTTCCTTCCGGAATTTCATATACTTTCAACCAGTAACATTTTCCTTTTTGAGTGAAAAACATCATGGTTGCGTGCATATTGGCAGGATAGATATATTCTACAAAATCTTCATCGCGAGTTTCGGAGCCTTTTGCACCAACGCCTCCCCTACCCTGTGCACGGAATTCCGACAATGGCGTGCGTTTGATATATCCCAAATGAGAAATGGTAATAATCATCTCATCGTCGGCATAAAAATCTTCAGGATTGAAATCTTCGGTTGCATAAAGGATTTCAGATTTCCGGGCATCTCCGTATTTATCTCTTATCACAATCAATTCATCTTTTATGACTGTCATACGAAGGTCCTCATTAACCAGAATTTCATTTAAATAAGCTATTGTCTTTTGTACTTGGTCGTATTCGTTTCGAAGTTCTTCTTGAGCAAGATTGGTCAATTGACGCAAACGCATTTCAACAATGGCTCTTGCTTGAACATCGGAAAACGAAAAACGTTGAATCAATCGCTCAATGGCTTCTTGCGGGTTTGAAGAAGAACGAATAATGGCGATTACTTCGTCGATATTATCAGAAGCAATGATTAAACCTTCCAGAATATGTGCTCTTTCTTCTGCTTTTCTGAGTTCGAATTTAGTTCTGCGAACAACTACGTCATGACGATGTTCTACGAAATAATGAACCAAATCTTTCAAATTCAATGTTTTAGGCCGACCTTTAACCAAAGCGATATTATTGACGCTGAAAGATGTTTGAAGTGCCGTAAGTTTATATAACTTATTTAAAATAACACTTGAATTTGCATCTCTTTTTATTTCAATAACAATACGCATCCCTTTTCTGTCGGATTCATCTCGTACATCCGAGATACCTTCAATCTTTTTTTCTCCGACAAGTTCTGAAATATGAACGATAAGTTCCGCTTTATTAACAAGATATGGAATTTCGGAAACGATAATTTTTTCGCGGCCGCCTTCTATTTCCACTTCGGCTTTTCCACGCATGATAATCCGGCCACGACCTGTTTCAAACGCCTCTTTTACGCCTCCATAACCATATATATACCCTCCTGTTGGAAAATCAGGGGCTTTGATATGCTGCATTAATTGTGGAACGTCAATATCCCCGCGTGCATCGATATAAGCAATAGTGGCATTAACTGCCTCTGTCATATTGTGAGGCGGCATATTGGTTGCCATACCGACTGCGATACCCGATGCCCCGTTTATTAACAAGTTTGGTATTCTTGTCGGTAAAACAACAGGTTCTTTTAACGTATCATCGAAATTATTCTGAAAATCAACAGTATCTTTTTCGATATCTTCCAGCATTTCCTCGGCCAGTTTGCTTAAACGTGCCTCCGTATAACGCATGGCTGCCGGTGGGTCTCCGTCGACTGAGCCGTAGTTTCCTTGTCCATCGACCAACGGGTAGCGTAGCGACCATTCTTGCGCCATACGCACCATGGAATAATACACCGAGCTGTCTCCGTGGGGGTGATACTTACCAAGCACCTCTCCTACTATTCTTGCAGATTTTTTATAAGGTTTATCCGATGTATTACCTAACTCGTTCATTCCGAACAAAACGCGGCGGTGAACCGGTTTAAATCCATCTCTTACATCCGGCAACGCACGAGAAACTATGACCGACATTGAATAATCAATGTAGGCCGACTTCATTTCCTCTTCAATATCAACTTTGATGATTCTGTCTTGACTTTCAATCATTTATCTATATCTTAGTTCAACTTCTAATTTTTAACTTCTAAAAAGCGCACTAAGATACTGCTTTTTGTTTGAATACGAAAGATTTTTCGACTTTTTGCCTTATGCTTTTCACAAAAATTTTACAGTCGGATTGCATAAAATGCTGTTCTAATGTATTCTATCTTTTTTTTTGTTTTTAATTCCGAAAAAAATAAGAAAAGTTCCATTTAATAAATGAAACTTTTCTGTAAAAAATGCACCAAAAGATGCATAATTAGGAGTGCGAGAAGAGTAATTTTTCACTACTACTTTCATCTCTCGCGTAAATGTTGGACTAAACTGAACCACAGCAATTCTCTCAGTATCGGTATCTTTGTCATAATCCGTTCCATCCATCCGTTTCAAATAAATATCGACATCTTGCACGTCAT
>Ga0209628_10001122_pt1 | contig 16998 bp, 8 predicted proteins | sample TergutCu122P4_FD_187285 | JGI IMG/M metagenome (GOLD analysis project Ga0209628, IMG submission 187285) | Cubitermes ugandensis P4 segment gut microbial communities from Kakamega Forest, Kenya - Cu122 P4 (SPAdes) (version 2) | ecosystem: Host-associated > Arthropoda: Insects > Digestive system >...
ATATATACGGTACTGTGCAGACCAACAGCAGTGTGTATATATATGGTACTGTGCAGACCAACAGCAGTGTATATATACAGTACTATGCAGACCAACAGCAGTGTGTGTATACAGTACAGTGCAGACCAGCAGCATTCTGTGTATATGGTACTGTGCAGACCAACAGCAGTGTGTGTGTGTATGGTACTGTGCAGACCAGTGGTTGTGTGTATATATGATACAATGCAGACCAACGGCAGTGTGTGTATATGGTACTGTGCAGACCAACAGCAGTGTGTGTGTACGGTACTGTGCAGACCAACAGCAGTGTGTGTATATATGATACAGTGCAGACCAAAAGCAGTGTGTATATATGGTACTGTGCAGACCAAAGGTTGTATGTATACAGTAGAGTGCATACCAGCAGCAGTGTGTGTTTACAGTACAGTGCAAACCAACAGTAGTGTGTATATATGGTACTATGCAGACCAACAGTTGTGTATATATACGGAACAGTGCAGACCAGCAGCAGTGTGTGTATATGGTACTGTGCAGACCAATGGTTATGTGTATATACGGTACAGTGCAGATCAGTGGCAGTGTGTATATACGGTACAGTGCCGACCAACAGCAGTGTGTATATACGGTACTGTGCAGACCAACAGCAGTGTGTATATGGTACTGTGCAGACCAACGGTTGTGTATATACGGTACAGTGCAGACCAACGGCAGTGTGTATATACGGTACAGTGCAGACCAACGGTTGTGTGTGTATATGGTACAGTGCAGATCAATGGCAGTGTGTATATATGGTACAGTGCAGACCTACAGCAGTGTGTGCATATGGTACTGTGCAGACCAACAGCTGTGTGTATATACGGTACTGTGCAGACCAACGGCACAGTGTGTACACGGTAGTGTGCAGACCAACAGTAGTGTGTGTGTGTGTGTGTGTATATACACACACACAATACAGTGCAGACCAACTGAATTGTGTATATACAGTACTGTGCAGACCAGCGTCACTGTGTGTATGCAGTACAGTGCAGACCAACGGTAGTGTGTTTATGTACAGTACAGTGCAGACCAACTGCATTGTATATATACAGTGCTGTGTATACGGTACAGTGCAGACCAACATTAGTATGTATATATGCAGTACAGTGCAGACCAACTGCATTGTATATATATGGTGCTGTGCAGACCAACAGCACTGTGTGTATACGGTACTGTGCAGACCAACGGTAGTGTGTATATATACAGTACAGTCCAACTGCATTGTATATATATGGTACAGTGCAGACCAACAGCAGTGTTTGTTTATTGCTCAGAGTGTATTTAGACTGCACATTGAGTAGAGTGGAATATTCTTGATTTCAAACTTTCGCCATGTCCTGGATGTTGTATGGTTTCTTTTGGGTGATTCCCCGGCGTCTGAATTTTATATGCCGACGTTTAGGAACACACTGTCTGTTCCATCTTCATAGGCAGGTAGGTGCATGTAGATGTGGAATAGGCTGAATCTATAAGGTAGAGCAGTTAAATGCCACAGTAGTAAGGCGGAATGACTGTACCCTGTATGTAATGAAATACATGTGGTTATTCAAGGGGTCAAGAGATTCCTTCAGTTTTCAACCGTAATGTTGTGAGAACCCACATCTCTCTCAGATCCATATTCATATTACCTTTCCATTTATGCCAGCTACCAGGCTGTTCAACCATCTCTGGCCACAAAGCACTTCAATGTTCCTTGCATTTTCTATTTCCACCGTGATTGATCATTCCTGGCAGTATTTGAGCATTGCAAATTCTGCAGCTCCATATGTAGCTGTCTTCATTGTGTTCTTGTCTCACTTGCTATGTGTTCTCCTGTAAACAGTGATGTAATTCATTTTCTTTCTGTAAGGTGTTTTCCTTCAGTGGCATATTCAGATGATATTTGAGGTTTTCATAGCAGTTAAGATTCATATAAGTGTCTTTATAGTGCAGTTGGAATCATTGTGTTGCTTTAAAACACTGGTTCCCATCTAGCATTATATTTAACCCAGAAGACTAAGTTGTGGATTTTTCTTTCAGTGGGATGTGTTAAATTGTTAGCAGATAATTTTCTAGAGTCTGTGCAACAAATGAAGTGCTTAATTTAGGCCCCAAACTGTTGTCAGAATTCCATTCATTCACAGTTTCTGTGTATTTGCCTTCCATTATTTACAGTTTTTAGCCAGGTATCTGTTAACCAAAGATGCCAATATTTATGCATAATTTGATGGCAGGTGTGGTTGAAAGTTTATTTTCTGAGATGTGACTACGTTTTTTGGCAGTGCATTCACTGAAAACCGTAATAAATGTGATGTCCAAGTGGAAAAGGCAGACAACTTACATTCCTTGGAGACCAAATATAATGGTTTGAGTATGAATATTGGCATAATTTTTTGCCACTGAACATCGTATATACTGTAAAACAGCTAATGTTTTAGGCTGAAGCCAAGTCTTCTTCATTCCCTCACTTTGACCCACAAAGGCTGGTCTGTGTTTGGGTGTGTCACCTCTTAATCAGGAGGGAGGATCACAGTGGTGTCCAAAAGTGTCTGTTGCACAAGCACAGGCAAGTTGAAAGGTGCGGAGCAACTGGGTTATGGCAGGCATCCAGTCCTAGTCAGGATACCCTGTTGGTTTTGAAAGCTGTAAGGGCCCCTGTCATCACTGCAGGATAGCTGGCCGCAGAAAAGTGTGGTTATTGTGAGATATTAAGGGGCTGAGCTCAGCATGCAAGGATGTGCCCTTTGCATGAACCAAAACTGCTGCTTAGCTTGTACTGAGAGCAGGGTAGGTTGCCAGTGGAACAGAGTTACATTCTCTGACACGTCTGCATTTAGCTCAGCAAATAATGTGTTAGTTTTGGTTCATGGACCATGGGGAGAATCTTAATTCTTAGTATGCCTCAAATTTTATATACAGTAATTGTGTGACCATTGGGGATGAAGGGCCTGGAAAACTGAATTGTAGAAGGGAACCCAGATGACCTTCGATATATTTACATTTGAGGAATGTATGGATGCCTTCTCTAAGAATGCTTTGTCTTAATAGAGTAATCCATGTTCACTGAGACCACTTGTCCATTCATGATGGTGTGTTGCAAGAATTCCTTGAATGCAGCTGATGCCAGACTTCTTAACTGGCCACCACAAGTTCCTGATATGAACTCCATTGGGAGTATGTGCAGTAGGGTAAAGAAGCTGTGCAGGAGAATTGCTTTTCCTTCCTCTGAGAGATGGTGATGTCCTCCTTGGACCCTTGGGTTAGATGCTTGGATGTAGATGTGTCATCTGACCAGTATGTTTTGCTCAGGGTTGGGTCCCTTCAGAGAAATGAACTGCAGTTCAGGCTTTGACTCAGGACATACTAACCTGCTGAAAGGTGGTGAACATTGTGCACCACCAAGAACTTGCAAAGTAATGGTGGCCATTAACAGCCCTAACTGAGTATACCTTGCATATAATTCTGGTTCCAAAGAGTTCAAGGTGTCAGACGTTGGAAACAGCTCTTTTAAAGGCATATTTGCTAATTCATACTTTGTATAAGTGATATCGTTTGAGACAGAAGATGCTTGTAATGTTTTTGTTAACCGTTGTCTGACATTGCATGTACGTTCATATGTGGACCTTTTAAATCAAAGTGCCAATAAAATGTTGTGCAAAGAATCAAATATCTGCTTTCCTTGCCCTTCTAGCCTTGCCATTCTGCACAAGTAGCTTCTTGCAATGTAACTATGCAGTTTAAGTCAGTATTTTTGTGAATCCAACAAGCAAAAAAAAAAAAATGAATTCATACCAATGTCAGGAGACTGAACTAGCATATCAGATATCTAGGAAGTGCTAGACTTGTGTGTTGTCCATTCAGCTGTAAGTGCAAATAGAAGTTGAATTCTGCGCACTTTCCTGCGGAACCTAGTCATCTCAGAAATTTGGTGAACATCAATTCATGTTTATCTTCTGAATAGGCACAAGTAATGGTGTCTGGTTTGTAGATGTCTTGCGTAAGTAATAGTAATGAGTGGAAGGTAGAGGGAAGCCACATACAGACAAACGCAGAAATTATGAGTGATGACGAGGATTTTACACTTCACTGCACTTGTCATTGATTTTTGTTGTGCTGAGCGCTCATGCATAGTGTTCATGGATGTGGCATCTGGAATACTGATTTTTAGGGCTGTGAATGCAGTATAAAGGGGTTGTGTGGTGTGGTTCCTAGTCTTGTTCCAATGCATTTTGGTTTTGGGAATGGCTGCATATGTCACTGTTTTCTGCATGATTTTGTGTGAAAGGGTGGCAAGGTCTCTAACATTTTGCCAAATTATCATTGCATCTTCCAGGGAAGAGCTTTATAGAGGCTTGGGGTGCTGAAGCTTCTGCTTGAGGGTTGGTCCTGTGTGTGGTCATTTGGTTGAAATGTATGTGTCATGTTCCTTGTAATAAGGTTGGGTGTTGTGTTTCAGACAAGAAACTTCCAGGGAAGTCAAAAGATGAGCAGATGGCTGAAAAGAAACAAGAGCTGGAGAAGAGGCTTCAGGATGTCACCGGACAGCTTGGATCAGCAAAGAAGCCTCCAAAGAAGGGTGAGCATTTGAAACTCTACATGTGCAGTGTACCACATGCTAGATGTGATGGGTGTCTGCAAGGGGTGGGATAATTTGTCCATCACCTTTTTTAAATGTTGTGAGTGAAAAAATAATAAAAGATTTTTTTCCCCCTGGTTGACCAATAAATATCTGGCCGATGCCCTGCCAGCACTGTGTCAAATGAATATATTGGGAGGCTGAAAAGTTGGTTATGGGAGCAAGACAAAGCTTCACAGTGTTAATGACCTGTATAAAGTTGAATAGAAACGCACCATTGGTACAGCAAAGACTGAAAATGTTGCCCTCCAGACCGAATGCATTATGTATACCTGTGGAACATTTTGTTAACCGTCTGGAGTTTTTGTTGAAATATCACCGTGGATGTTGGCTGATCCAGAGTGTGGGGATGTATGCTAAATGTTACCACAAATAGAACTCGCATGGTGTTAGGGGAATGTGGGGGCCACATACCACAGAGGGATTTCACGAATAAGTCATGTATTTTCTGCACTCCTGTACTGTTGGTGCTGGGAATTTACCCCTCCATGCAAGGAAAATAGGCCTGATCAGGGAAAACACTAGCTGTAGATCAACATCTCCAGTGGGTACTGACTGAAGAAACCAGTTACAAAAATGTATTCTAGCAACCATGTGATGATTTTGCAGAAGTGTGAACTGACAGTGCCTTACCTTGTCATCAAAGTCGTAACAGTTTTGTGGCCCTTTGTGAACATGTTTTGAAACACTTCCTTCCTGAGCTAGTCACTCAAGAGATTCTCTTGGTGCAGTTTCAAGCCTAGCACCAGTATCATCCCATTTCCTGGCTGTCAGCGCAGTTTGTTACCTGTCTGGCTCTGTCTATCAGTGATGCTGTTGTTTTCAGCTTATCAGCCCACTTGTGTGTACTTTGTTTGGTTGGAAGTGCCTCTGAAATTTTCTGGGACATTTTCCATCAGACTTTAGTCTCACTGAACATGTACACTGTTCAGCATTGTATGACTCCACCCATGCTGTCACACCACCGAATGGTCGTCTTGAGAACTGTGTGACAGAACGAAAGTGATGATCCATGGTGCAAGAATCTCATTGTCAACGGCTAGCAGTACACTAGCATGTTTCAAACACCATGAGAGGTTTTTGATAGAAGGATAATTAGCTGGATTCTGTGCCACCATGTTCCCCTGATTAGTACGTTGTGTGTATAATTGACGAAGTTTGAAAAATAAAGTGTATAAAAGAAATTCTCACACTCGAAGAACTAAGAAACTAGAACTGCTATGAAATTTCAACAATTTCCATAGGAAAACCAGTGGGTTTTATTTTACTTTGTAAAGATTATCATTATTGTGAATCTTTGTGTTGCTTCCTTAGCAGACTGTTAGGCTGTGAAAACATGGCGAACAGCCGTTAGCTGAGCATTGGTCTGGCTCTTATCGGTCAACCAGGAAATGTTTCACCCTTTGTTCATTGCTGTAGATGTAACTAAAATATGCAGACCCTGACTTCATGGCAAACTTGGTTAGTAGTGTGTGCTGCCTGCCATCATGTGAAACAGTTTCAAGTGAAGTATTGGTGCATGTTGGCAGATAACGTAATGTATCTATACCCTCCAGTTGGTCTGTGGGTAGTAATGTGTAAATTCTGATCATCTGTTAGTATGGAGGCAAGCCTTTTTGTATGTCATCTGATCAGTTTTGTTTATTGCAGAGGAGAGCAAGTCTGTGGATGTGGGTGGCACCTCTCGCCTCTCAGCCTCAAGTTCCAGCAGTTCAGACACTGACTCCAGCAGTTCCAGCCTCTCTAGCAGTTCTTCTGACTCGAGTGACTCAGAAGCAGGTTAGACATTTCCCACAACACTTTGTTCTGTGTGTTGAGTTGCCAAGTTGGATTCACTGCCCTGAGAGTGCCTGCTACATTTTTCATGTGTATTCTGTCACAAATAGTGAAATTGGCCCGTTCTCATATGGTGGCCCATACTTGCGTTGCATTTGCCATGTGGCAGGGTGAGTTGTTTACAGTATTATCACCAAATCATAAAATGTTGAATAACTTCTGGGGTGTGAAAATAAAGCTATAATCTTCTGTGAGATGTTATGCATTGAACATCAGGACCATCAGTCCTGGGGCACATTTTATTGCCATCAAGTTGGCACAAACACATGGTACAAAGATCAGGTCATAGTATTATACTTTTATGATTAATATAGCCAAGAGTGCAGAATGTGTTGTTTGGGGTCAGTCAGCCAGCTGTCGTGTTATCAAACTGGCTGAAAAATGCTGGTGGACGCTAGAGGAAGACGAGCTTATTCTTCACAAGAAAACCTTGGCAAGGAGCTGGACTCTACATAGCGCAGTATCAACAGTAGTGTATATGTGACATGCAGACAATGTGAATGGTGGCTGGACGACTTGATACTGCACCCATGTTATAGAGTCAAGCACTCGGACCTCCAGCAGTGCATGAGATTAAAAAACCTTTGTCCTACCTGCTGTTGTGGTGCAGTGTCAAGTCACGCATCTCTGGATGGGTCCACGCTCGTTACTGTATGATGATGGTATTGGCTTGCTGGCCTCCAAGCACATTGTTTGCACTCCCTGGCTGCTGTGTGTCTTGTTATGTCATGTTTTAATATTGCCAAGGAAGTGAAATGTGTGAAAACTGTTGCAGTGAAAAAGAAGAAATATGTATCATGAAAGACAGCAGAACATTCTTATGAAATAATGAAGCAAGATCAAACGAACGAGCGAGCGGATGATGAATGGAACAGTGTTGTGTTAGTGGAGAGGCAGGAAGCCCTTTTCTGAGGGCCAGGTTTTATTCCTTGTGGTATAATTGGGAAGGGATGAATTTTCAAGGAACACACAGTTTTACTTTGTGACCACTGACTGTACTTTTAGTATTCAATGTCTGTAGAATATAACAATCCTGGTAGTAAGACATGTGCGTGAGTGTGCAAGGCATCTGTCTTTTTGTGAATAACCCCCTAGCAAATAATGGGCATTGGTTGCCCAAACTGTACAAAATGGATGATGCATACTGTTTGTATGTATGTATGTATGTGCGTGTGTGTGTGTGCATGTGGCCTGTGTGGTTTGCTGAGGTTTTCTGATGCCATAAAAATAGTAATTTAAAATACAAATAAAATTCAAGCAGTTTGGAAGTTTATAGCTCTGGTCACTGATATACACAGTAGTGAGGAAAATTTTCACAAGTTTTGAGGTTAGTTTCTTTCCTGCAAGCTGGAGATGCTGTGTTTTAGTCCTGTTTTTTAATTATTATTATCGTTAATGTAAATATCAAAGCAGTTGTGAAAGGGAGAAACATAAAACTCAAGGTTTGGTGTAAATTCCGTGAAACCTGCTTGTACTGTGTTATTCAGACTTATTATATTTTTTATTTTAGTTTTCTTCTGTACTAAAAATGTGTGAGTGTTCCGTATCCTGATGCTGCGCTCGCACATGGCACGTGCATGCGGGCCAGCACTCTTCCTCTGCGCATTTAACGCACTGGTGATGTGATTGGTCAGCTCCCAGAGTTTTTTTCATCACATAAATTTGTATATAAATTATAATCTGTAAGCATGTGGCGTCATCCTGTTCTTTTTTGTAGTCGTGTTCCCGTCTGTACTTTTTTTTAATGAAATGAAACGTTGTACACAGTGAAAATAATTATATGAAATAAAAGATTATATAGAACCCATTGTACAAACTGGTTGTTGCTGCAAAACCCCCAAGGATCACATTCTGCACTCTGTATGTGTTAGTGATGTAGTCGGCACTGGTGCCTCACGTAAGCTGCTTACATGAGGTATCACGTGTGTGTCTGAGGTAAGTTGAATTAGCATAAGGCCAATGTGGTGTGTTGCACAAGCCTTGCCAGATGTTCCACATTGTTTTAACCCTTTCACTGATTGTCTCCTCGTATGCTGTACATGTAGCATATGTGGCAGCATAAGTTTATCCCATGATTCTGAAGCAGATACTATTGAAAACATTTCATTGAATGTTGGTCCCACCTTCATCAGTGATTTGAGAATCCAGGTGTTACAGCATTTGATGCTTGTCCTGTGAGCGGTTCACACTGTTTTCAAGGAACATGGCATCATATCTCCGAGGGTCAAGGTACCGAAATAATAATTGGACCTCTTGAGTGTTGAAGGTGGAAACAGCTGTGACATCGCCATTGTGAATGTAAATAATTTATGTGCTATTTTAGGTTTGTTCACAAAGTTGTGAAAAGTGATCATTGGCTTTGTCATGTCTTGCCTTCTCCGTGGAGCAACTCTGCGTGCACTGGATGGACTTTTTTTAAAATTTATATTGGGCAGGAGGGTTACTAAAATCATTAAAAACTTCAAATATGCTTAAAACTGGGCAAGAACAGCTATTTTACTTAAGATGTGTGTAAGTTTGAGTGCTTTGGTTACTGGCATTGTCATGGCTGCTGTTCAAAATGATGGATACTGATGTGATGTCGATTATTAGTGGACCCACAAATTACGTATGGAATACTGTTGTGATGTCATCAGTCACAAAATGTATCTGTAGGGTGAAGGTTTTAGGTTGTGTGTGACATAAATTTAACAGAATCAACAGACATACTGAGTTTGGTAAAGGACTGTGACAGCAGATCCTAATAACAGTAATAAAGTGCTGCAATATGTCTGGAAGTGTGAACAGTAATGAAAGGCATGCGACAGTGGGGCAAAATGCTGTGACCATCAGAGAAGGGTGCAGCATCAGATCTAGGCCTGTTTTATTGTAATGGAACAGTGAAGGTGACAGACACTAATTGTCAGTAAGATGGCACTAATGATTTGCTTGTTAGTGCACTGACTCTTAGTGAAAGTGGACTCTATTACACCTTGTTACGTGATGGACATTGCTTGTAATATTGTGATGGACAAGGGGTATTTGAAAGGGATATGACATGCTAAGTATAGTGTGTTCCAGTACAAGGTGTTCTTTAGAGGATTTTTGAATCTGTCTGTTTTCTTGTCTTGCAAATGACTGTATTTTGGAAATTGGATTTGTTATGTGCCCTGTGGTGGAAAGGTGCGATGCAAAGGTAGTTAGGATTTGTAATTTCTGATGGGCTTAGTGCAATATGTTCATTTCCACCTCTTCACATGAGGTCAGACAGTTTCGAAACATTTCCTGCTCATAATACCAGAAGGTGGACAGTTTACCAATACCTGGCAATGCCAGGTGTTATGTCCTGTCATCTGACCTGAAGATGAAGTCTGTGCTGATGCCCTGCTGACATACAGGGGGATTAGAAGTATAGCTTCATATATTAACCTTGGTGCTAGATGGATATGAATGGTCTGCTTACTCCTGAGCAGGTCAACCCCTAAACAAGTAAACCCCGGTACACAATAGGCTGGGTGGACCTCTTAGCTAATGGGGATATTTTTGGAGGAAGGTGAAGTGCATTGCCTCTGTTGAGAATTAAAACCTGGATTGTCAGTAGGCTATAGCCTAGTCACTGTTTGGAGTAAGCTGCCACAGATCCCATACTGTAATCTGAACTCTGGATAGTGCAGCCCATATCACAGTCCTGGCTCGAATACAATGATGTGAACCCTTCAGAATTGGCACTTCTCCATGCCACTGAATGGTGTCTACTGTGTGTTTTCTTGTCAGCTGTGTTGATATATTTGCTTAGCTACAACATTACAATGATTTACTATGGTAACAAATACTCAATATACATGCATTGACTCAACAGTGAGAGTAAGTATTCCACATTCTAACATATATCTTTAATCCTCTTAACAGAACATTGACATGAGCTTTGCATAAATTGTTGTTTTATGACACAGTGTCTGGTCTAAATGTGTTGTGATAGAACCAGCTGCTTAGCAACATTGACCCCGGTGAGAGATCGTGATGTTCTTTCTTTCTTTCTTTCTCTCTGTGGTATCGCTCTGTATTGATAAAAGGTTCCCATTATTTCAAAGGATTGTGGTGCTTCCCCTTTCAGGGTCAAGCATTGTATGAAAGGGGAAGGTACTCCACAGTTACCTGGCAATTGCACTCTGCAAAAGACGTGATTTAAGTGGCTAGCCATTTCTTTGTATGTTCTTGGGTGATGACTTCAGTGGACATTCTCTTACCTTGGCATCACACTGCATGTTGAGGATGGTCAGCATTGGCAGCACAGAGTTGAAAGCATTGCAGTATCAATGAATTGTGCTGTGAACAGGATTTGAACCTGCTGCTGTCAGTGTCCATGTGGACCAGAATCATACATGCTCTTTTAGCTTTATGTATCCTAACCTTTTTATTGGTTCATGGCATATGTAGTTCGTTAATGTGCTTACAGTGATAGATTGTTTTGTGTTGTTGAATTGGAGGGTTATATTGGGTGTTGTGTGAGAGAGCATATGACAAGAGCATTTGCAGTTTTGAAGCTGCATATGCATCACACATTGGCCTTAACATTGTGATTGTCCCCCAGGAGAGAACACGAAAACCAAGTTGTTGAAATGTGTTTCTGTCCTATTGCACGTAAAAGAAGGAAGAATACTTTTTAGCATTGAGTTCAGCTAGAATTGTACTTGCTCGATTTGAGGCGCATTATGTTCCGTTAAGTCCTGTGTGAACTTTGGTTTTCTGGTTTTCTCTTATGGGGGGGGGGGGCGACAGGGTGTTTTCATAAAGCTGCATTGGTGTGTTTGGCAAACTGGTCTTGAACTGGTTTCAAGCACAGATTTGTACAGAAAGTGCTGTTGCCCTGCAACAAGAATACCTGCAAGAGTGCAGTCTTGGTAAAGTGACTTTCAGGACACCTGGTACACAGGTTCTTCAAATGCCAGTAATTTGGTGCTGCGATATCAGCGTTCGTGTCTCATCAATTCTGGGCCGTGCAGAAGGTATTGTGAAATGGCTAGCTGCCTTAACAGGGCTGAATTACATTGGTTAAATTGGAAGGGTTCAGATGTGCCATTCACAGAGGGTTGCTTTTGAGGATTAATTCTGTGAACCAGATAGTATTAGTTGGAGATGTATGTCCTGGGATGGGTAGTTTGGGCAACCTATATTCAAGATAAATAGAACATCCGAGAAGTGATCATGGGTAATGGCTTAGGCTTCCGGGTGTAGTTTGTGAGTGCCTTCACAAATGGGTGAAGTGTGCTGCTTTCTATACTTTCTTTACTCGACCATTAGAAAGTTAAAATACAAATGGCAAAATTATGTGTTGTCCCATTTAATTGCAACACAGCATAAACAGTCTGGTACTTGTCTGAAAATTGGTGCTCGTGAAGCATGGAATTTTATTCCTTGCAGGTCGTACAGGAAGGCCACCACGCAAGAGAAACAAGAAGAACAATCACCAAACTGTAAGTATGTCCATGTAGTGGGCAAGTATGTTGTATTTAGAGCAGTTATTTTGTTAAAGTTGCTGAGATTTGGGCACTTAACTTGGGTGGACTTTGTGAGAGATATTAAAGTGCTAGTAGATGATACTTCGTATACACAGCTGTCATATGCGTGTGGCTATGTGTGAGTGTAAGATCAGGATACATTTCTGTGAGGCTGTAGAGCTGTGGTGTCACTGCAGTAAGCTGCTGTTTATAGTGTTGGTATGGGCATTGGTGAGACTGTGGCTGAAGGTTCTGGCACAAAAATTACAGGGACTGGGCTTGGTAGCTACAAGAAATCCTTTGTACCTGCTACATAACTTTCTGGTTTAAGCCACAGTACATTTGTGTTTGAGCTGCAAGGGATAATTCATTCTAAAGTACTGAAAAAAGTATTTGGGGAGAAAACACATCACTCCATTCTGTAGTGTATATTATGCATGACAGTACAGTGATACCTCGGCTAACGAGTGAACCTGCTAACGAATTTTTCGGCTAACGATTTTTTTCACTGTTTTTCGGACTCAGCTAATGAATGTTCTAGTGGATGTGCGCACTAACATAAAGCAGCAAACATGATCATGCCAACAGGTGACATTAAAAAATGCTGCACTACTGGGAAGAGTTTCAGTCTGGCTACAAAGTGGTATCCCAGCAAAGCTGAAATGAACAGACTTTGTGCCTTGGTTGAAGACAAGTGTCTGAATCACTTTAAAAACATTCTGAAAAAAAGAGAAGTTCAATCAACGTTGGACAGATTTTTGACTTCTCTTTTAGCAAAGACACAGAGGCCAGCTACTGAAGAAGAGGAGACTCACTTTGAATAAACTTTGAAAATTTGGAAGAAGAATAGTAAAAACGTTGTGTACATATTTTCAGTTTAATAGTATAAAGTGTATAATATATTTTCAGTATAAGAGTGTAAAGATTGTCAGTTTTTCATTCTACTTTCCATTCTTCATCCAATTGGGTAGCTGTTCATCTCAGCCTTTGGCGAGTTTTTGCCTTTTTATAGTGTGCTTTTTACTACTTTATAAAACCTATCTTTAAATAGTGGGCAGCATCCAGAACGAATTAAACGATTTTCTGTAGAAACCTACGGGAAATCATGTTTCGGCTAAGGAATGTGATTCCGGAACGAATTATCTTCGTTAGCTGAGGTATCACTGTACTCATGAAAATGTGACATTCCAAATTGACATTGGGTACTAGACTAAAGAATGATCCTGAAGACATAAGTTTAAGGGTTAAAAGTGGCTGGTGGGCAAACTATGGAAAAGACAATGGATTGATGGAAAAAATGAGTCATGATTTGGAACATGATACGCTTGATTGTGGTTAATACATACAGTTCTTGTATAACTTTATCATGTGACTGTGTGCAGACGCATTCAGTAGCCCATCAGCATAAATTGTTTTATGTTGGGTCAAATATTTACACCATCTAAACGTAACAATCACAAGATTTTTAGGGTTTTGTGTCATTTGGCATTCATAGAAAACGTTCAGGTACAGACATCAGTAGATGTACCGTATTCCAAGCATCTGTTACATGTCGTACAATGATATACATAAAGTCATCAAGTTGCTGTGATTGATTCTAACACACAGTGCCCCAAAATGCTATAGCTGCCAGGTCAATAAAGATATGGATGTGAGCAGAAAGAATGTGAATACTGTAGAATCTTGATGTTTGTGATTATTTGGGACCAGTAATACATTAGCATCATGAGAATGGGGAGTGCATTTTGAATGTAAAACGTGTGTTTGTATCAATAATGAACATGGTTGGAAGCATATGATGTACTGAAGGAGGGTCCGATGCACTAAAGCATAAAAGCAAGGAACCTCGTTTACGGAGAGAGCTAGACTGAGCTGAGAGTGAGGTGTGCCAGGACAAGAGTGGGGGGAAGCTATCCCAATAGCCATTTGGCCTCACCTAACAGTTTTGCACTTCAGAAAGCATACAAAATAACACAAATACACACAAAATAAGCATTCACTACCTCTGCAGTTAACTTGTACTGCAATAATATTAGGAATTTTATGACAGAACACAACACTGCATTGTAAATTTGTGTTCCAGATGTTTAAGGTCTGTAGGTTTTTTTTTTTTTTTTTTTTTTTTTTTTTTTTTTTTTTTTTTTTTGGGCCTGAAAATGGTAAGTGTGGGTTTTGTCAGAGCTTGTAGTGAATGAACAGTAAGTTCTTGATATTAGGTGCATGTAATGTATGGTAAATACGGTACAAATTGTACAGTGATCCTGGACAAGGTGGTCAACAAAATCTTAATGTTAGGTGACTAAGGGTTCAGTACTGAGTGTTCATGTCAGCCTGCCAGCCACTGGCTCTTAATCTGAGCCAGTTAAGTCCACCTTCCACACTTTTTTTTATCGGCCCACATTAATGGTATCCACGTTGTCTTGTCTCGTATGGTTTTATACGTCCATTTCAGGTGCATTTATTATTTTCCACGTGTCCTGTTTATTTTCATGTTATGCCTAAATTTCAGTTCCTTATGCCAAGTAACTTCTTATGAAGCTGATGTTTGTCCAGCTTTATGCCTTGTAGAACCAGTGGGGTGTTTGCTGTGTTTACGTGAGCACACTACTGAACTAGTCTTTTAAATGTTAATGTTGGTAATATGAAACAAGCATTTTTGAGCTTTCTGTGCTGTGGGTGAGTGGTTAGTCATCTGTCTGAGTGGTTAGTCATCTGTCTGAGCGGTTAGTCAGCCGTCTGAGCGGTTAGTCGGCTGTCTGTCACCTTGAAGGTGTGACTTGACCCTGAGGCCAGTTCCTGTAAGATTTTTGTTGGTGCTGGGGCAGGTTTTTAGGGTTGTTTGCAAAATTGCAAAAAGGGACTGTTAGCTTCTTCATGTCTGTATGGAACAGCTCGTCTCCCACTGGATGGATTTTCATGAAATTTTATTTTTGAGTATTTTTAAAAATCCTTTGAGAAAATACAAGTTTCATTAAAATTGGACAAGAATAACCGGTACTTTACATGAAGACTGATAACACATTTTTCATCATATCTCGCTCATTTCTTCTTAGAATGAGAAATGCTTCGGACATATTTTGTGGAGAAAACACACATTTTATTTTCTATAACTTTTCTTTTATATCATGCCATTTTATGAGTTAATGTGGGAAAATATTCTGGAGCCAGGCAGGCCACAGGTGACATAACATGGCACATGCACATTACATGCTAGAGACCTAAGGCTACAAATACACAGTTGGAATACATAATACTTATTGCTTTTCCACAGCAACATAGGTAGGACAGATGTGCCTCATTGTTATGTTATACTTATATTGACTGTCTTGTTCTCCAGTATTTCAGTATCATTCCACCACTGCTCCATACTCACACCTTCATCTATCACCAGTGCTATATATTCTTAGGAATTGACAGAATTTTTAAATGATGCATGCAGTTCCAAGCAGAATCTGTAAAGCCTGCTTTCCTGCTCCATAGATTTCTAGTCCTTTCCTTAACCCTTTGATGCTGGAATTAAATGCCTGGTGGTAGCTGCCAGAGATGGAATTTAAATGAGAGATGCGTGAGGAAGGCCATTAAGTTCCATCCATGTTTTTGAGAATCTCACCATTTGATGGGTATACCTGACATGGGCGCCAGAGAGTTAATCTGTTTTGTTTTAATGTTTTGAACTTCCTGTTAAGGTACAGAGTGCGTAATTGTTCTGTTAGGTGCAACATTTTTATGTCATTGCTATCTTCAAAATTAACTTACGTTTATGTGTCGATACATGCATGATGTGTGTATTGTATTTCACTTGCGTGGGAGCAGTGGCTCATCAGATGTCGCTTTCACACAGTAAGCTGAAGAAAAATTTTCCAATGGCTGCTGTATGATTTTACAATCTACAAAAATGTTTAGCTCAGCAGAAGTTGCATGTTTTACCAATCACAATAGATGGTGGGAGCCTACAGTAAGTGTATGTGTGTACACAGAGTAGTGTTGTGCTACAAACCCCCCCACCCTTTTAGCCATGTTTGCGAAGTTGATAGAGTCTACTAGCTGTGTCATGTCTGTCCATCTGCTCAGGTGGAAGAATGAGTCTCCCACCAGATGGAATTTTGTGAATTTTTATATACAAGATGCTTACAAAAACTCGTGAAGCCCCACTTTTGATTAAATGCCAGAAAAATTATATGTGACATGAAGGCCTACATGCAGTTGTGATTGGTCTTTATAAGGGAAAAGACACTTCTGTGCTGCCTGCAACTGCCAGCCCAGCCATTTCTACACTAGGCCATTATTTTGGAACATAATACTAACAAAATTTTTCCTTCATAGTGTAGACTTTGGAATGAAATGTTTACAGGGTTCAAATTTAAACTTCTGGTGTTATTTTAGTGTGTGATATTTCTCATCACATATCCCTGCATGAAGGGGAACATCACATTTTTGGCAGAAGGAACTTCATTTCCCTTTTTCTTTTGTTTTGTGCATACTCTGTGTAACCGTCATGCAAACCACTGTCTGAAGGAAACAAATTGTTAAGAGAACCCTCAAAGAAAGGAATTTTAGCATTGTCTTCCATACTCATATCACTCGAAAATAATGATCTTTCTTTGTTCTGTGCGCTACAACACACACATCCATCAGTTTTGACTGTTTTCAAAGTACCGTGCAAACCACAGGATAGCTGAAAGGCAAAGAAAATGCATGCACTAGGAACTACACACACTGACTAGTAACTGAAGTGGAAACTACTTGGTCAGACCTTGTTTTTTGTTGCACCAGGTTCTTTTCTGATTACGGTTGGATGTGGTATCTTGGTAAAAGCATAGTAGGATATGGGAGGGAACACATGGAGGCTGAAGAAACAGTTGATTTTTGTAGAATATTGTCTTAATGAAAAGAGTGCAGGGAGTAGGATATCTGGCCCTTTACAAGATAAGTACAAGAAACATCTCCACATGTACAAGAGAAACTACAAGAAATACAACATTTCACTGTGTGTGTGTGTGTGTGTGTGTGTGTGTGTGTGTGTGTGTGTGTGAG
>Ga0209628_10001123_pt1 | contig 16984 bp, 15 predicted proteins | sample TergutCu122P4_FD_187285 | JGI IMG/M metagenome (GOLD analysis project Ga0209628, IMG submission 187285) | Cubitermes ugandensis P4 segment gut microbial communities from Kakamega Forest, Kenya - Cu122 P4 (SPAdes) (version 2) | ecosystem: Host-associated > Arthropoda: Insects > Digestive system...
GACTATCATGCCCGGGAACAGCCATAATAGCTCCTGTTCCATAACCGGCTAATACATAATCAGAAATCCAAATAGGAATTTCTTTCCCATTGAAAGGATTGATAGCATACGAACCCGTAAAAACTCCGGTAACTTTTCTATCAGATATACGTTCACGTTCTGTACGTTTTTTAGTTGCATCTAAATATTTTTGTACTTCTTCCGCTTGTTCCAGAGTAACCAATGAAGAAACATATTCACTTTCAGGTGCTAAAACCATAAAAGTTACACCAAAAATAGTATCTGCTCTTGTTGTAAACACCGTAATTCTTAATTCTTCATTGGCTACCGCCGAACGTTGTTTCTTAATTCTAAACTCAAGTTCAGCTCCTTCCGAACGACCTATCCAATTTTTTTGAGTTTCTTTCAAAGACTCCGTCCAATCTATTGTATCCAATCCATCTAATAAACGTTGAGCATAAGCAGAAACACGCAAACACCACTGACGCATCAATCTTTGTTCAACAGGATGACCTCCACGAACAGAAATACCCTCGCTTACTTCATCATTAGCCAATACTGTCCCTAAAGCAGGACACCAATTTACCATTATATCAGCCAAGTAAGCAATACGATAATTCAATAATATTTCTTGTTGCTCTTTTTCAGATTTAGAGTTCCATTCTTCTGCAATAAAACTTAATTCTTGGCCACAAGCAACATTCAAATCTTTTGTTCCCTGAGTTTTAAAAGCATCAATTAATTCTTCAATTGGACGAGCTTGTTGTTTATCATTACAATAATACGAATGAAACATTTTAATAAATGCCCATTGTGTCCATTTATAATAATCAGGTTCACAAGTTCTTACTTCACGATCCCAATCAAAGCTAAATCCTATTTTATCTAATTGTTCGCGATAACGATTAATATTATTTACAGTTGTTATTGCAGGATGTTGTCCCGTTTGAATAGCATATTGTTCGGCAGGAAGTCCGTAAGCATCATAACCCATCGGATGAAGCACATTAAATCCTTTGAGGCGTTTGTAACGGGAATAAATATCAGAAGCAATATAACCTAACGGATGTCCGACATGCAATCCTGCCCCGGAAGGATAAGGAAACATATCCAATACATAATATTTAGGTTTACTTTTATTTTCCTTTACTTGATAAGTTTTATTTTCTTTCCAGTAGTTTTGCCACTTTTTCTCAATTTCATTAAAATTGTACTCCATAACTTTATATTTTCAATCACTTATTTATTTTTGAATTTGCAAAGATAATAAAAACAGCTCACATTCTATCACAGAAGATGAGCTGAAGAATCCAAAACCATATTAACAAAATCTATGAAAATAATTAACCAAAATACAAAAAACAACTTACGGTCTATCACAGAGGATAAGTTGTTAAAACCATATAATATAAATAGATCTTGGTACAGGTTTAAGTTAAAAATGTTTATTAATACTTATTTGTCAGTTAACGTGAAACATTATTGTTACAACAAAAATATAATCAAAAAATCTATTTTATGTGTATACAAGGAGAAAAATTTGGTATACAAAGAAAAAACTAATACATTAAAAATCAGACAATTACAATTTTTTTTGAAAAAATTTGGTATACAAGAGATAATTTAAGGTATATAATTAAAAGATAAGATAAAGTTTATAAAAGAAATTTTTACAGTTAATAACATGTAATATTTATTTCTTTTTAAATTTAAAAAGAAAATATAATGATGATAATAGAATGTTAATAATGATGAAAAAATTTCTTTGAAAAATTTGCTTTTTAAGTTATTAAGAACCTAAGTTGTGATATATCTTACTTATCAACATTTTTTCTGTTTGTAATATTTTGTTACATAGAAAATTGTATATTTTTTTAACAGTATGCTTATAACTGAAGAAGTGAAAAACTTCTTCATAAAAGATACATTTAAAATGTTGGAAAAGGTCCTTATAAATTACGAGAAAAAAATGGGTATAATTTTTGGACTTTAATTTAAGAGTTTTGCATAATAACATTGTTCTATTTATCAAGTGCATTTTATTATTTTTGTAATAATTAATTCACAATTTATTAACACAATTAGTAATAAGTATACATCTATTTAATTTTGTATATTTAAAAAATTTTTAATTTCACTTTTATGAAAATATTGTTTATTGGCGGCACAGGCACTATCAGTACCGCTATCTCACGAAAATTGCTTGCTGAAGGGCACGAACTCTATCTCCTCAATCGGGGTAATCGCAACGCCGAACTGCCGGGAGCGCATCTTCTCATTACTGATGTTAATGATGAGAAAAAAGTTGCCGACCTTATTAAAGATTTGGATTTCGATGTAATCGCCGATTTTATAGCTTTTACTCTCGACCGGTTGGAGCTTGATTTCCGGCTTTTCAACGGCAAAACGAAGCAATTCATTTTTATCAGTTCAGCCTCGGCATACCAAAAACCGCCCGGATATTACATCATTACGGAAGATACGCCGCTATCGAATCCATATTGGGAATATTCGCGCAACAAAATTGCCTGCGAAGAATATTTGTTGAAAAAATATAACGAGGATAATTTCCCAATTACCATTGTGCGTCCCTCTTACACGTATGACGAACGCTCCGTGCCGATGGGTGTTCACGGCAAACACGGCTCATGGCAAGTGTTGAAACGAATATTGGAAGGCAAAAAAATAATCATCCATGGCGACGGCACTTCACTTTGGACGATGACGCACGCACGGGATTTTGCCAAAGCTTTCGTCAGACTATTAGGCAATCCGCAAACAATCGGCGAAGCAATACAAATCACTTCCGACGAAGTGCTGACGTGGAACAGAATTTATGAGTGTATCGCTCAGGCACTCGGCGTGCCGCTAAATGCCGTGCATATTTCATCGGATTTTCTTATCAAACACAGCAATTATGATTTTCTTGGCGGATTGATTGGCGACAAAGCCAACTCGGTCATTTTCGATAACTCGAAAGTAAAACGGCTTGTACCCGGTTTTTCTGCCGATATTCCGTTTGAGCAAGGTATTAAAGAAACTGTCGATTACATTCTTACACATCCCGAATGTCAAAAGGCCGATGAGGAATTTGATTCTTGGTGCGATGAAATGATAAATTTACAATCCTAATTTTTCGGAAATCTCGAGCATTTTTTGAATGGGCTTCACGGCTTTTTCTCTTACTTCTTCATCTATGAATATCTCCGGGATTTCGTATTGAAGACAGTTGTATAGTTTTTCCATTGTGTTGAGACGCATGTAACTACATTCGTTGCAGGCACAAGTACTGTCGTTTGGTGGAGCCGGGATAAATGTTTTATTAGGATTTTCCTTTTGCATTTCGTGTAAAATTCCGGATTCTGTGGCGACAATAAATTTTTTGTTTGTCGATTTGGTTGCGAAATTCAATAAAGAAGCCGTAGAGCCGATATGGTCGGAGATTTTAAGAATAACGCTTTTACATTCGGGGTGAGCCAAAACCAAAGCGTCGGGATTTTCTTTTTTTAATTCAATAATTTTTTCGAGGGAAAATTGCTCGTGTACATGGCAGGCACCGTCCCAAAGCAACATATTTCTTCCTGTGCTGCTGTTGATGTAGTTGCCGAGATTTCTGTCGGGACCGAATATAATAGGAGTTTCGGGCGAGAAACTTTCTACTATTTGTCGTGCGTTGGTCGATGTAACAACTACATCGGTCAGTGTTTTAACAGCAGCGGTTGTATTTACATACGATATAACAACGTGTCCGGGATTTTCTTTGATAAATTTTTCGAAATCTTCGGCTTGGCAGCTGTCGGCCAAAGAGCAGCCGGCATTCAGGTCGGGAACAAAAACACGTTTGTCGGGACAAAGTATTTTGGCTGTTTCTCCCATGAAGTGAACGCCACAAAGGACGATGATGTCGGCAGTAGTTTTTGAAGCCCATTGAGCAAGGGCCAAACTATCGCCAACAAAATCGGCAATATCTTGAATATCTCCTTGCTGGTAATAATGGGCCAAGATGACGGCATTTTTTTCTTTTTTCAGGTCATTAATCGCTTTCTTCAAATCCAAATCTTTAGGGACAGGGATATTTAAAAATCCGGCAGGGTTCATATACTCGACGTTTTTTCTCTTTGTTTTGTAATTATGCAAGTCAGAGACTTGCTTTTAGCTGCGACGTAGTCAGAGACTACGCCGAACCAATCTATCTAATAATGATTTTATAAGTGAAAACTTCGTTATTTGTTTGAAGTTTTACGATATAAATTCCGGGAATAGTTATTTCCTGGTTATCCTGTTCATGAATATTTTTTGACAGATAAAGAATACCTCTTACATCATAAATATTCACTTGAGTGCTTCCGGAGATGTTTTTGAAATAAATGGCGTTATCTCTACTGAAAGCAAAAGGTGAATTTATATTATTTTCTTCGATACCGGATCCGGTATTTGAATATGTAAATGATACAGACCCGTCAGCAGGATTCCTTACAATATTGTAGACAGAAACACCGGATTTTTCATTATTCCAGGATAAGAAATTGGCCGGACTTGTATAATCTGAAATAGAGGTAACATTCTGATTCCCGGGGAAAGGATGTCCCTGATAATTTATATAATCATAATAGCCATTTTCATCGTCAATGGGAAAGAAAGACATTTCTTCTCCGTTAGCTGTTATTAGTTTCATTCCCGGACGATCGCCGACAATATTGGGAATACCTCCACCCCATAAATTCCAAATAGATACATCGCCATAATCTCTCGTTTGAACAATATAATCACTCATGTCAATGTGAAAGATTAACATACCTTCTCCCGGAAGAGATGAATCCCAACCTGCTTTTTTCCTTACTTCCAAAGTGAAAAACTCATCTTCTGTGGGGGTTTCTATTGCAAAAGCTTTGAATGTTTCAGATGAAGTGATAGGAGGAAGAGTTAGGTCGATGCTTCCGGTCCCGGAAGCAGTATAATACTCAATCCAACCCATCAACAGCCGCTCAATATAAGAATAAGCCGGCGGTGTATTCCCATTGTTCAGGTAATTTCCGGACGACATTAAGCTCCAATATCCGGGTTCGGTTATTACTTGTCCGTCAACTTCTCCATTGGCATCGTATAAATCGGGCATGCCTAATGTATGGCTATATTCGTGAGTGAAAGTCCCCATGCCTGTCATATTTATTGCAGGCGGCTGTCCTCTCAATTCGGAAGTGCACATATAGGAATCTAATATAATTCCGTCAATCGTTCTTTTGGATTCGTCTTTAATAGTGGCTCGCAGATAATACTGATGAGGCCAAATGGTATTAGGTAATGTAAGGTAATTTTCAGCTTCGTTATATCCTGCATAAATAACGCAAACATTATCTAAAACATTCTTTTCGTTATGAGGAAAATCCGCAAAATTTAAACTCGGATACATTTTTTTAGCCTCGAAACAGGCATCAATAATCATTTGGTCCGGTTTTATATCGTAACCGTTTTCATCATTTGCGCCATAAAATGCCATATTATTAGGTAATTTTACAGGGCCATATACTTCGAATTGTGGGCTAAAAACACCGTCTGAACTGTCGATAAAATAATCTCTTACGCTTCCGGTAAATGATCCGGGTTTTGCTCCATCCGGTTTATAACCGGATTGGTTAAGCATATTGGTAAATGACAACTTAGTTTGATCCGGATTAGGACTACCGATAGAAAAAGCCTTATCGGTAAATTCTGCCAAAATAACCAATGCTTTTGTATCTTCGGCAGCAACTGTAGCTTTGGTAGAACGCAACATTCCGGGTGAACGCAAGCCGGCGGTATTATTTTGCATGCCGATTCTTTTTGACGAAGCAGACTGTTTGATTTTTTGAATAAACTCCGGAGAATTTGCTTTCAAAAAAGAATTATTGCTGCTTCTCAGTGTATTTTCGGAAACCCTCACTTTCCCCGGTTGGATGTTTCCTTCGCTGTTTATTTCTGCAAAAGTAAAATATCCGTCATTGTCGACAGCTACAATATAACCGCCGATAGTGGTAGCATAGTGGAAAAATTCATCTCCATGGGCCTGAATGGTAATTGTTTCCCCATTGGGTTGTTTTACTTCAACAGGGTAAGGATAGGCCTTTACTGCTGAAACATCTACCGGAAAACAAAGCACGGTTACTAATAGCAAAAGTGCAAAAATGTTGAATGATTTCATTGTAATAATTTTTTTACGGCTTCGGAAATTGCCCGTCCTTCGGCTTTTCCGGCCAATTCTTTGGATGCGACTCCCATAACTTTTCCCATATCTTTGGCGGAAGCGGCTCCGGTTTTTTCAATGATTCCTTTCAGGGCTGCTTCGAGTTCTTCGGGAGCCATTTGTTTGGGAAGATATTCTTCCAGTACGGCTACTTCGGCCAATTCTTTTTCAGCCAACTCCGGACGGTTTTGCTCGGCGTATATGCCGGCGCTGTCTTTGCGTTGTTTGACCATTTTCACTATGATTTTGGTTGCTGTTTCGTCTGTCAGTTCTCCATCGGAACCCTTAGCTGTTTTAGCCTCCAAAAATTCTTTTTTCACTCCACGCAATGCTTCGAGGCGGATTTTATCTTTAGCCAACATGGCGGCTTTAATATCTTCGCTGATTTTGTCGAATAGATTCATATTAAATAAGTATTAAGTTATTAAATTTCTGTTGTAAGCCGGATTATTGATAACAGTTTCGATGACACTATCGTTGTCTAAATCTTCCAAAGAAAAGATATAGGGCTTGGGATGCGTTTTCTTTCCCATTTTTTTTACGTGTTCATCTCCGTAATATTTGGCAATCAATGCGGCATTTTCCCTTTCTTTTTCTTCTTCCTGACGGGACAATTCGTTCCTTTTAATTTGGGTATTTTTGTCCATCATCGGAATGCTATCTATACCGAATCCGGTTGCTAAGATAGTAATTTTGACGTTTTCCCCAAGACTTTCGTCCATGGCGATTCCCCAAATGACTTCAATATTTTTGGACTTGAATTTTGCCATGAAATTGTTGATTTCCGTCATTTCTTCCATGATTAGCGGAACGCTCTCGCTTGAGGAGATATTGAATAGGATTTTTTTTGCATCGAAAGCATTGTTGTTGTTTACTAAAGGCGAATGCAGCGCATTTTCGATTGCTTTGGCGATTCGATTGTTTCCGGAAGCTATCCCGGTACTGATAATTGCTACACCTCCGTCTTTCAATATCGTTTTTACATCGGCAAAGTCGAGATTGATATATCCGGGCAACGTGATTGTTTCTGCGATGCTTTTGGCTGCGATTGTAAGTGTTTCATCGGCTTTTTCAAAACAGCTAAATAAAGAAAGTCCTTGGTATATATCGAACAAGCGTTCGTTGTTGATGACCAATAAGGCATCTACGTTTTTACTCATTTCTTCTACGCCGTTAAGTGCTTGAAGTATTTTGGCTTCTTTCTCCCACATAAAAGGAATAGTGACGATGCCTACGGTAAGTATTCCCATTTCTTTGGCAATTTTGGCAACTACAGGTCCGGCTCCGGTTCCGGTTCCTCCTCCCATTCCGGCAGTAATGAAAACCATTTCGGTACCATCATCCAACAAGGCTTTTATGTCTTCAACACTTTCTTCGGCAGCTTCTTTGGCTACCACAGGTCTGCCTCCGGCGCCTAACCCTTTGCCTAATTGCAACTTAACGGGTACTTTGCTTTTAAAGAGCGCTTGTTTATCTGTATTGCATATAACGAAAGATACATCGTGTATCCCTTCGTGATACATGTGTTGCACGGCATTTCCGCCGCCGCCGCCAACACCTATTACCTTGATAATAGAGGAGGCCGTATTTGGATAATCAAATTCTAAAAGTGTATTATTGTTATTGTCCATGTCTGTATTATTTTTCGTCGTTTACATCATCATCTGCTTCAAAAAGGCTTTTCGACATTTTATCGAATATATTGGAAATAAATCCAGTTCCTTCTTTCTTAGGTTTTTCCGGCTGAGGTTCGCGTATTTTTCTTTCTCCTCCTTTTTTCTTTTTCTCGTCAGAAATCGTATTGCCGAATATATCGGTATTTCCTGTTTGCATAGGCGGCATAACCGGTATTTCGGGTTTTTTAACGCAATTTTCCGTTCCCAATTGAAGCAATCCGATAGTTACTTCATTTTCCACACGAGAAACTCTCACTTTTTGTTTGGTTTTTTCTTCGATGCTTTCGGCTAAACTTTTCAGGGCGGCTCCACCTCCTGCGATGATGATTCCACTACTAAGGGAATTGGCAAACCCGGAGATTTCGAGTTGATTTTTTATATTAGCGATGATTTCGTTAACCCGTGCTTCAATAATATCGTTTAAATCTTCAGTATTGATTTCTTTGTCGTTAGCTGTTATTTTTGCCGGATAATCGTCTTCTTTTTTACCATCGACTAAAGCATGTCCGTACGTTATTTTCAAATCTTCCGCTTCTTCTTCCAAGATATTCAAACTGCTGATATCTTTTGTGATAGCATCGGCACCTATGGGAATGGTTACTAAATGCTTGAGTAAATTGTTTTTATAAACAGACAAATAGGTAACTCCCGCTCCAAATTCTATCAGTGCGCAACCCAGATTTTTTTCGAGGTCGGTTAATGTCGCATTTGCGGTAGCTAAGGGCGCCATGAAATATCCGGCAATTTCCATATCACTATTGGAAATGCACATATTTATGTTTCTTTTAATGGCAGGATTTCCCAAGATGAGTTTAAATTGTGCTTTTATTTTGTTGCAAGACACTCCTATTGGATTTTTTTCTGATTTTCCGTCGACAAAATATTCGGGCGAAACGATATCCAATACTTCCAACAGGTCGGAGTAATAATCGTTGCATTTTTCACGCAAAGATTGGAGTAATTCTTCGTCAATGATAGTTCCTTCTGTTTCTTCTACTACCGAATAAGTTTCGGTCATCAGGGATTGTCCGCCGACTCCGACATATACTTTTACAATTTTCTCATTCAATTGACGGTTAAGCCGGTCTAACAGAGATTCGATTTTCCGGCTGACTTCGCCAACATTGTAAATCCGCCCCCTGCGGACAGAGGTTTTTGTAGCTTCCGTTTCGAGGGCTAATATGTGAATAGTGCCTTTTTCGTCTTTTGTTCCGGCTGCGGCGATTATTTTCGACGAGCCGATGTCTATTGTTGCGATTATCTCTTTGTGCATACCACTTGATTTTTATATTTTAAATTGATAACGGAATACCTGTTCCACCCCACTTTATTCAATCCTTTATCGTAAAAAACCTTCAACTTATCTAAATTCTCCACATAATTATCGTCTAATGGGCCTAAGATGATTTGAAAGTTGCCAACCCGCGGCGTCAGTTCAATATCTTTATTCGGCAAAACATGGATTTGTTCGATTTGCGAATTCCAATATTTATTTTCTTGCAAAAATAATGCAAAATCATATAACTTGGTTGTTGCAAAGTCTTTATCTATATATCCGGTTGCAATCGGGAGGTGGGCTGTAAAATTGTCGGAAACCGGCATAATGCCTCTTTCGTTATCCACATAATAGTTCCCGGAATTACCCATAACACGTATGACAGGTATCTTTTGGTAGATTTCAATTTTTATCGAGCCGCCAATTGTTTTATAACATTCGGCGTTTTTAATCAATTTATTTTCTTCTAATTTTTTTTCGATAAGGCCGGTATTTATTTCACTCATTTTTTCTCCGACGATATTTAATCCGGCGTTTTTGAGCATTTTTTCTACTTCTTTTTTGCCGATAAAATGGCTTCTCAATGTATCGACTACAACGACTTCGATGTTTTTACAAACAGTATCGTCCGTTTTCGGTCTCATAAAGAATACCGAAAACAGGATATATGCGGCGAGTGCTGCTGCAAATAATATGACCAGTATTTTTTTAATCATCGATGAGCAATTTTTTTACCGGTTCGACCAACAATTCAATATCTCCTGCGCCTGCCATTAAAATCACTTCGTAATCTCCGTTTTTGATAACGTCTAACAATCTCGTTTTACTACATAATTTCTTTGGCATTTCCGGCATGTTATTGAGAATCAATTGCGATGTAACTCCCTCAATGGGTTCTTCTCGTGCCGGATATATATCTATCAAAATCGTTTCGTCTGACAAAGATAATGCTTTTGCAAATTCCTTGTAGAAATCTTTTGTACGAGAATAAAGATGCGGCTGAAAAATGGTTGTTAATTTTCTGTCGGGATACAATTCTTTGATAGAAGAAATGCTTGCGGTCAGTTCTTCCGGATGATGGGCATAATCGTCTATCAGTACGATTTTATCTGTTTTCAAGTGGAAATCGAAACGGCGTTTGGCTCCTCGAAAAGATTTTATTCCGGCTTTTAATTCTTCGGCCGTTACGCCGTTTAGCCAAGCGATAGCCATGGCTGCAACCGCATTCTCAATATTGATTTTAACCGGAACGCCGAGTTGAACATCTTTGATTGTTTCGGTTGGCGTGACGAAATCAAAAAATATTTCTCCGTTTCCGATTTTTATGTTTTCAGCTCGAAAGTCTGTAGGCGGTTGTTCGGCGTCGTTTGTAACGATGTCGTATCGATATAATTTTACATTTTCTTTTAGTCGTGGCGAAATATCTACACTTTCTTTCATCAACAAAACACCATTTTCACGAATCAAAGAAGTAAAGTGCTCGAAACTTTCACGATAAGCGTCTTCTGTTCCGTAAATATCCAAATGGTCGGGGTCGGCAGAAGTGATAACAGCCATATAAGGCGAAAGCCAATGAAAAGACCGGTCGTATTCATCTGCTTCGATAACAGTTAGAGTGTCTATTTCTGGGCTTTTGTCGGATAATAGTAAGTTGCTGTCGTAGTTCTTCAAAATACCGCCCAGAAAAGCGTTGCAATCTATATGCGATTGTTTCAACAAATGAGCAATCATGGATGAAACGGTTGTTTTTCCGTGGGTTCCTGCCACGCAAATTGCCCGGTTTGTTTTAGTGATTTCTCCCAACAGTTGTGCCCGTTTCATTATCTCAAAACCGTTGTCCTTGAAATAATTTAATTCCGAATGATCGTCTGGAATGGCAGGGGTTAAAACTATCAAAGTATTTTCTTTGTCGTTATATATTTCGGGAATTAAACTGATATTATCTTCATAATGGATTTGAGCGCCTTCATTATTCAGTTGTTTGGTCAACACTGATTCGACACGGTCGTAGCCGGCTACGTTTTTCCCTTTAGAAAGGAAATAACGGACTAAGTTGCTCATTCCGATGCCGCCGGCGCCGATGAAGTAGAGGGATTTTATGTTGGATAAGTTTGTCATTGATTTATATGTATTTAAAAAGGCAAATCTGCTCCGTATTCCGGTTGAGGTTCCTGAAATAAAAATAATTCTAATTGTTTACGATCTTTAAATCCTTGGATTTTAGATTTATATAATTCGAATGTTTTCATATTTTCGATTTCTTCTTTTCTTCTTTTACTGATTTCCAAATAATCTTTTTCCTGATCAATGCCTAAAAAACGACGATTAAGTAAATTTGCTGCAATTCCTGTAGTGCTGCTTCCAGTAAATGGGTCTAAAATCCACGAATTGGATTGAGTTGAAGATAAAATAATTCTTGATAATACTCCTAATGGTTTTTGAGTGGGATGTTTACCGCACGATTTTTCCCATTGAGCAATTGCAGGAAGATTCCACACATCTTTCATCTGTTTTCCATCATTTATCTCTTTCATCAACTCATAATTAAAATAATGAGGAACTTTTTTATTTTTTCTTGCCCAAATAATAATTTCTGATGAATGAGTGAAACAACGACACGCCAAATTAGGCGGAGGGTTTGTTTTGACCCAAGTGATCACATTTAATATTTTAAATTCCAATTCATTCAACATTTGGGCTATGGAGAAAATATTATGAAATGTTCCACTTATCCAAATCGTTCCGTTTTCTTTTAATTTATTTCGTGCTTCTTTAAGCCATTGATAATTGAAATCATTGACAAAATCATATCCTTTCGATCTATCCCACTCTCCTTTATTTACGCTTACCGGTTGTCCGCTTTGAATAGAGATTCCATCGTTTGAAAGGAAATAAGGAGGATCGGCAAAAATCATATCGAACTTAAAGTTGAATTGCTTTAAGAGTTCAATACAATCTCCTTGAAGTAAGGTAAATTGTTTGTCGGTTGATTTGAAATATGATTTGAGCATTTACAGAATTTAATTTGGTAATCCTAACCATTTTAGAGGTATTTCATTAAACATATAATGACAGTTTACACTATGGATATAATCCAAAGTATCTTTATAACCTGAATTATTTGTGGTTTTTATCAACTCATAACCTTCTATTTCTTGTAATAGCTTTTTTATATCCACTCGTTCTTCAAAATGAAGACCTGTTTTCGTGTTAGCTCCACCTATTCCATCTTTAATCATAAATTAACAGCGTGATTTGTTATTAATAACTCTTTTAAAAAACCTCGTTTTTCAGGATTTGCATTAATGCTTCTTTTGGCATTAACCCTTTTAATAATAAAATGTGCATACAAATCATCAAAAAAATTATCTTCTACATTCTTTCCTTTCACATCAGAATTACTTAAAATCCACAAGGCACCTTGCTTATCCAATTTATCACAAAATCGTTTTAGCCTCATTTGTTCATTATCATTAAATTCCTCTTTAGTGTAGGATGTAAAACTCGAAGTCTGATTCAATGGTTTATACGGAGGGTCGAAGTAAAAAAAGGAATTTTCTGTTGCATAGTTTATTGTTTGCTCAAAATCACCTGTCAATATTTCAACTTTTTGCAAAAGTTCACTATCAGCAAAAATTGTATTTTCATCACAGATAGTTGGGTTTGTATATTTGCCAAAAGGGACATTGAATAATCCTTTTTTATTTACACGATATAAACCATTGAAGCAAGTGCGGTTTAAGAAAATAAACAATGCCGAGTTGTCAATGTTATCGAGATTCTTAGTATTGAATCGATCTCGTTGCATTAAGTAAAATTCCTTTCGACTGTCTTCCAATTGTAAAGCTTTATATTCTTTCTCTATGAGTTTTAATTCAATAATCAGATCGGTAGCATTATTACGAATAGTTTTATAACACGTTATTAAATCGGGATTTATATCATTGATAACAGCTTTTTTTATGTTCGTTAAATTGTTTAATACCCAAAACAAAACTGCACCACCGCCGACAAATGGCTCAATATAAGTTAATTCTGAAACATTATACAGTCTAGTTGGTATGGCTTGTTCAATCGAAGAAATCAATTGGGTTTTACCTCCCACCCATTTTACAAAGGGCTTAGCTGAATAACGGATAGTATTTGTGGCTGTATTTTGAGTCATATTTTTTTATCAGTTTTTTTGAATGTAAATTAACTACACTTTTCGAAACAAATCAATTTATTTCTTCAATATTTTTTCTATTTCATCTACAATGCTATTCGCTGCATCGGGTAAAGCTAATTTCAGAATATTTGTGCTCAAGCTTTGCAATTCGGATTCGTTGTGAATAAGTTGCAATGCTTTATCAATCAATTGATTTTCGGCATCTTTGTCTGCAATCATTATCGCAGCATTTTTATTGACTAACGATAGGGCATTTTTTGTTTGGTGGTCTTCAGCTACGTTGGGCGAAGGGACTAAGATAACCGGTTTGCCCAGCATGCAAAATTCGGAAATAGAGCCGGCTCCTGCACGTGAAATAATCAAATCGGCAACAGAATAGGCTAAATCCATACGTGACACAAACTCGGTAATGAAGAATGAAGAATGAAGAATGAAGAATGAAGATTTTTCGGATGATTCTTTTTGTTCATCGTTATTTATCAATTCTTCTTTTATTTGTTTAAAATATGCTTTCCCTGTTTGCCAGATGATTTGCACCTCATTCTTAATTCTTAATTCTTCATTCTTTATTAAACTTAAGATGCTTTGGTTGATGGTGCGGGCGCCGAGGCTTCCGCCGATGACCAAAATCGTTTTTTTGTTGGGGTTTAATTTGAAATAATCGTATGCCGGTTGGGGCAACTTTTGCGGTTGCTTTTCGAGGGCAGGGGCAAGCCCTGCCCCTACGAGGTCTTGACGGACGGGGTTTCCGGTTAGGACGATTTTTTTTGGGGGGAAAAATTGTTCCATGCCGTCGTAGGCGACGCAAATTTTGGCGGCTTTTTTGGCCAGCAGTTTGTTGGTTACGCCGGCGTATGAATTTTGTTCTTGCAGCAGGGTAGGGATGTACATCCGGTTAGCAGCTTTCAATGTGGGGCCGCTGGCATATCCGCCTACGCCAATAACGATTTCGGGGTTGAAATCACGGATAACTTTGCGGGCGAGCGAAAGGCTTTTTTGCAATTTAATTAAAACGCCGATGTTTTTGAACAAATTTTTCCGGTCGAATCCGGCAACGGGTAAGCCGATGATTTTATATCCGGCAGCGGGAACACGCTCCATTTCCATGCGGTTTTCCGCACCGACAAAGAGTATTTCCACTTCGGGATATCTTGCTTTGATAGCATTTGCTATGGATATGGCGGGAAAAATATGTCCGCCTGTTCCTCCTCCGCTGATGATGACTCGTTCCATATTAAAATTCTCCTGCGTTAATATTTTCTTGCATAAAACCTTCTTCGTTTTCAATGGCTTTTATTCTTTGGACTTCCAGTTCGGCTTCCGATAAGATTTGGGCTTCCCGTTCGATTCCTTTCGGGTTTTCAAAACGGCTGACACTCAAAATGATACCGATGTATGCACAAGTGATTATGGTTGATGTCCCTCCGCGGCTGATAAGCGGAAGCGGCTGACCGGTTACGGGTATCAAATTCACGGCAACCATCATGTTGGCTAATGCCTGTGTAACAATCAGTAAAGCAGAACCCAAGACCAAGTATTTCGGAAAAAGCTTTTCACATCTTTCGGCGATAATACCGGCCCGGATAAACAGTATCACATAGAGAAAGAGTACGGCAAGTCCGCCGACCAACCCCATTTCTTCGATAATAATGGCATAAATAAAATCGGAATATGCTTGAGGCAAGAAATCTCTTTGCTGACTTTTCCCCGGCAATACACCGAAAATTTTTCCTCGGGCAACGGCAACTTTAGCATTCCAAACCTGATAATTATCGTCTGTACGTTCGAATTTAGCCTCTTTTTCTTCGGCATCCTTCTCAAAATGTTCGTTGATGCGATTTTTCCATGTTTCTGCTCTTGGAACTTTTTTCAAAATGCTGTCGGGCGATAATTGCAAAAAAGCAAAGAAAACAAGTCCCAATGCCAAAAGACTTAACAATAATAATCCGAGTTTTTTGAAATCTATTTGACCGATAAACATCATCAAAAAAATGATAGCAAAAAGCATAGCTGCTGTCGAAAAATTATCGATAAAGATAATTCCACAAGTAATAGTTGCTGCAATTAAAATCCATTTGAAGCTGTTATCATCTTTGTGATCTCTCCTTTTGCTTAAGATAAAAGCCGTGGTTCCGATTAATGCCAATTTAGCTAATTCCGAAGGTTGAATGGTTATCCCTCCAATGGAAAGCCACCTGTCGGCACCATTAACGGATGCCCCGAAAAATTTTGTTACCAACAATAACAAAATTGAAATGGGGAGTATAAAAATCAGTAAAGAAAAATATTTGGGTTTGATGCTGTGGCAGATTAAAACGACACCGACTCCCAGCATTAGATAAATGGTGTGGCGCACGATAGGATCCCAATAATTTCTTTTATACCCTAATGTGCTTGAGGCGCTGAATACCTCAACGATTGAAATAAGACAAAGGAACATGAAAATCATCCATATCACTCTATCTCCTCTGAACACTTTACTTAGAAAATCCATGACTATAACCTCCTTACGAAATATTTAAACTGTTCTCCTCTGTCTTCGTAGTTTTTGAATAAATCAAAACTTGCACAACAGGGTGAAAGCAAAACGGTATCGCCTTTTTGGGCAATTTTATATGCTTGTTTAACAGCATCTTTCATTGAATTGGTGTCGATGATATTTTCGACTTTCCCATCGAAGAACTGATGTAATTTGCTGTTGTCTACTCCCATAAAAATAAGCGTATGACATTTTTCTGCTACCAAGGGTTCTATTTCTGAATAGTCGTTTCCCTTGTCGGTTCCGCCGAGAATCAGTACTACTTTCGAGGTCATGCTTTGCAAAGCGTACCAGCAAGAATTGACGTTGGTCGCTTTCGAATCGTTAATATATTCCACGCCTCGCACCCGCGCCACTTTTTCCAACCGGTGTTCGACTCCTTTGAAATCGCTTAACGACTTGCGGATGTCTTCATTTTTAATATCCATTAATTTGGCTGCAATTCCAGAAGCGAGGGAATTATACAAATTATGTGTTCCGGTCAGTGCTAACAATTCTTCTTCCATGGTAAAATTTCCTTTTGGAGTTTCTATAATGATTTGTTTATTTTCGGTATATGCCTTTACGCCTGCTTTTTTCTTTTCGGCAAACGGGAAAAGCTGCATTTGCGGATTTCGTTTCGCAACTTCCTGTGAAACAATAGGGTCGTCGTTCCAATAAATAAAGGCATCGTTTGCCGTTTGATTTTGTAAAATCCTCATTTTTGAATCGACATAATTCTGCATTTGATAATCATATCTATCCAAATGATCGGGGGTGATGTTTAACAAAATGCTTATGTCGGCTCTGAAATCGTACATATTATCTAACTGAAAACTGCTTAATTCAATGACATAGCAGTCGAAATTATTTTCTGCCACTTGCAAAGCAAAACTATCTCCCACGTTTCCTGCCAAACCGACGTTTAATCTTGCGCTTTTAAGGATATGATAGGTTAACATGGTGGTTGTGGTTTTTCCGTTACTTCCTGTTATGCAAATTGTTTTAGCGTTCGTATATCGTCCGGCAAATTCTATTTCGGAAATAATCGGCGTATTTAATGCTTTCAGTTTTTGAATGATTGGTGCTTTATCGGGAATGCCGGGACTTTTGATAATTTCATCGG
>Ga0209628_10001124_pt1 | contig 16979 bp, 10 predicted proteins | sample TergutCu122P4_FD_187285 | JGI IMG/M metagenome (GOLD analysis project Ga0209628, IMG submission 187285) | Cubitermes ugandensis P4 segment gut microbial communities from Kakamega Forest, Kenya - Cu122 P4 (SPAdes) (version 2) | ecosystem: Host-associated > Arthropoda: Insects > Digestive system...
GGTCATCGGGATTTTTCATTCACTAAATCCTTCCGGCCGCACTATGGCCCTGGGGTCAGTTCAGCCTCTAACAAAAATGATTACCAGGGGTATCTCCTGAGGGGTAAAGGCGGCCAATGCTTAGGGCTGACAACCTTGCCACTTTCGTGTACCGAAATCTGGAAGCCTTAACCTCCTAGAGCCCTAAGGATTTGTCCAGGCCTGTAAAGGGATAGCTTTACCTTTATTAAAATTTAGATATACAAGTATTCTGCCATGAACAGCAACAAAAAAAAAAACTTTACCTTTACCTTTACTCATTGCCACATCATGTTGGGGTGATCAAATGAAGCAAGATGAGATGGACAGCAAACGTGGCAGGCAAGGGAGAGAAGAAGAATACATATACAGGACAGTATTTGTAAATCTGAAAGAAAGAGTCGTTTCAGAAGACCGAACTATAGATGGGAGGGTAATATTTCAATGGATCATAAAGAAACATTATTAGAAATTGTAGACTGGGTTTGTATTGCTCAGGACAGAAATAAGTGGTGAGCTCTATTGAAGTCACCCAGAACAGGCTGCAGCACACCTCTGGACATAATGGAGTGTGTTTTTCCATGAAACTAAATAAATAAAAAAACAATCTACATTTACAGTGAAGGCTACTTTTCTGTGAGATGCAGCACCATGTATTCTGGCAGATAGGCAACAATGTTCCCAAAAATTGCTTTCTCCATCTTCAGGGAGGAAATCGTCACTGACACAGGGAAAAAGGACTGAATCTCAGAAATATCACTGTATGTTAATAGTCTGTGTATAGCTGTACTCCCAGTGTTCCTCCCACATCTTCACTTCTTCCCTTGCTGGTTTATTCTTCTATCCTGAAGATTAACTGTACACTTTCTTCCTAAATGACTACACTTATCCACCATGCTACATAGCATTTTCTCTCAGAAAACACTGATCTTTGTCGTAGGTTCCCCAGGAATGTAATATTTCACACATTTCTAGAGTATGTAGAAATTTGAAAGCCTGGTTGCCTGACAGTTGTGTCTGTATTGCAGAAGGGGAGAGGCCACGCTTCCTGCTAGCATCATTGCTAGGTTATCCATCTACATGTATGCACAACAATGCACTGCACAGCTGCACTTATACCTTCACCTGTTGGATTGTTGGAGGACAACTCACCAAAGGTACATACATCTTACACACTTTCTGTGGCACTATAAGAAAGATTAGTCATGTACTGATTCTTTACTGTCTTCTATAGTTATCCAAACAATACAACACCATAAATGCTGTAACATTCATCTATTCCTCACACACACACACAAAACACGTTACGTCTGACAATTTCGGCCATCATCAGGCTATACTACAGCACTATTAAAGGTAATTTTCACATTCGTACCATGCATCTTGATATTATCAAAGTTTTAGTTATTCACCAACTGATGCACTAGAGAGTTGTCTTAAAAAATAATATTAAAATGTACATTAAAATTTACATTAAAACAGCTCTGACATGTTTCGGTGCAGTTACACCATCATCAGGGAGTGGATTAATTTGTGCTTACTAAAGTTACAGTTGTTAAAACAGTCCATTAAAATACATCGGTGGATGGTTAATATGGCGGTGGTGTGGCTGCTTATATTAGGTCCTTATTGGTGCATGTGTGTTGCACTCTACTGCCGAACAGTTCAACATATATACACACTGGTAAGGACCTAATATATGCAGCCATACCACCACTGTATTAACCACCCACCAATGTATTTTAATGGACTATTTTAACAAATGTAACTTTAGCAAGCACAAGTAATACGCTCCCTGATGATGGTGTAACTGCACCCAAACATGTTGGAGCTGTTTTAATGTAAATTTTAATGCAAATTTTAATATTATTTTTTAAGACAACTTGCTAGTGCATCAGTTGGTGAATAAATAAAACGTTGATACTATTAAAGGTAAATTGGAAAAAAGGTCTCTTCTTTATGTTATTATTCAATCTGAAATAATTATATTATTATACTACAGAAGGAATAATAAAATATTTAAAATATGTGTTTTAAATATTTTCTTATAATGTTGCATGTTGCTATTTATTAAACAAATACAATGGGATCATGTTGTCCAAATTTACTGATTGTTTATACATAGCAGCTCCTTACTGTCATGTGGTTATATTTTACAAGTTTGGGTAGCATGTTAACAAATGATGGAAGATGTACATGTGAAATTAAATCCAGGATTGCCATGGCAAAAGCTGCATTCAGCAAGAAGAAGGCTCTTTTTACCAGCAAATTGGACTTCAATTTGAGGAAGAAACTAATAAAATGCTACATTCGGAGCATGGCTTTGTATGGTGCTGAAACTTGGATGCTTCGGGCAGCAGATCAGAAATACCTGGAAAGTTTTGAAATGTGGTGCTGGAGAAGGATGGAGAAGATCAGTTGGACTGATCATGTGAGAAATGAAGAAGTGTTACTTAGAGTCAATGAGCAGAGGAATATCCTATACGAAATAAGAAAAAGGAAGGCTAACTGGATTGGTCACATCTTACGTAGAAACTGCCTTCTAAAACAAGTTATCAAAGGAAAGATAAAGGGGGGGATGGAAGTGGCAAGGAGACGAGGAAGAAGATGTAAGAAGCTACTGGATGACCTTAAGGACAGGAGAGGATACTCTCATTTGGAGCAGGAAGCTCTAGATTGCTCTATGTGGAGGCATCGTTTTGGAGGAGGCTTTGGACCTGTTGTCAGACAGAATACTGAATGAATGAATACCCTTTCTAAGACATTGACTTGCCTCATTTACCTTCCTGAACTGTATCCACTGCTTTAACATTTCCTGGAAAAATTCTGTTTTTTTTTTTTTGTGTTGTTGTTATGAGACCATAGGGTAGGTTGACTTGTGATTTCCTTCACCAAGATAAATTAAACCTGATATTCTACATTTTTCTGTAAAGGCTGCAGCGAAGGAGGTGGAGGAGGACTAGACCTGATGGCCGATCTACTATTCACATGCTGTGTGCCCCTGACATCACCTGCTGCTACAGTCAGTCAGGTGCTGCCAGTTCGCAGGGAAGACATCGATCACAGAAACAACGAGATTTTGGGTGCCTCCAGAATGGGTATATATCTCAGAATATTTAGTTTATGCTATAACACATATATAAATATGGACTGGTAAGTGAAACTACAAAGCCTTCCAAGAAAATTATCAGTAATTGAATCTATCAAAATACTTTCTTCCCTACACAGGGGCCAGTGAAATTTCAAATTAATTATTATAGAAGCAAATGAATTTTTCATTCATGGCCACCCTCATACTGAATGTTATATAACATCTGCAGTTGAGACAGTTTTATTAAATTAACTAAGAAACAAACACAAGTACAGCAGGTGGAAATCAGTTGTTTGTTCTGCAGAGTGTGGAATGCCAAGGATTACTCTGCAGAAGCGGATTATTGGTGGCAATGAAGCATACTTTGGGGAGTTTCCATGGCAGGCCCACATTCGCATCGCAGGATACCAGTGTGGGGGCGTACTGGTCAGCAGGTGGTATGTGGCAACTGCAGCACATTGCATTCACAGGTGAGCAAAACAGTACTGCGGTATTATTATTACTTTACTGTAAAATGCTGTGTTGGATGTATAACTATACAGTCCACATTAATTATTGTTCAGTTACTGAATATTTACTACTATAAGATGACATCCATATTCCAGCTGTTTGTAATATCTAATGCTAACAACTTCTGAGACTGTGAATGAAAGTTTTAGTGTAAATTCTTATACATTCATAAAAATTATGATACTTCTTTGCTCACAATATATTTGTCTTCTGTTATCACCTATTATGATGCTTAATGTTTCAGCTGTGACTCATTGCAATAATGGATTTTCTCTCTCCATGGCATCAGATTTGAGAATACTTTGACCTGTATTTTCTGTCTTCAGTTTGAGATGACGCATTTCACATTCATTGAACAATTAATTGTGACAAGGTCATGTTCATCAACATATTAATCTACAAATATCTGAGAAATCCTTTCTTCTGACATAATGCACTCTATCACTGTTTATAAATTGCTTAATGTCCAAAGACTGAGTAGAGGCCTCATATTCAAAGGTCAATGTTCTGATTCTTCAGTGGACCATTTATGTTGCAGATGAGGCCACTACATGTTCTTGAAATGCTGAGCATCAGACATCCAGTGACAAAGCATAATATGCCAGAAAAATGGACTGTCAGCTGCTATGATTCAACAGTCTAAAAACTCATTCCATAATGGTTAATTACTTAAAACTAAACCCATTGTACCCCTATTTAAATTTCTTTTGTTTCTATGTTAATGTACCATTCAGTTTGAATTCCCTTCATACACATTGACTCTGCACTTTGTGATCTTTGTAACCCCACTCTGCACATTTCTGACAGTGCGTAGTTGCAAGGTTTTGCTCGGTCTTGTTGCAGGGCACGCCTAAAGGATATCACAGTGTACCTAGGGGAGTATGACACACAGAATACAGGCCACTACCTTGAACCACTGCCAGAGGAGATCTTGAGGGTTGTACACAAGATAATTCATCCAAATTTCCAGTACAGGATCACACAGCCAGACAGATTTGATCTGGCACTGTTAAGATTATCCCGACCAGTCAGTTACCGGGAGAACATCCTACCTATATGCCTGCCACGACATGATGCATCATTCTGGGGCCAGATGGGTGTGGTGGCAGGTTGGGGCAAGACAGACACCACTTATGGTTTGTAAAACAGCCCTCTCTTCCTGGAAGGATCCTGGTTCTGAAACCTTCCTGTGTTCAGCTGCTTAAATAAGTTTGTGTTACAGTAATTCTGTAGCAGTCAAAATAAGTTTTTTGGGGTGAACATGTATACTTTCTTTAAATATTTACTTAAACAGAGAAAAGTTTTACTTACTAATAAGTAAGACAAATTTTATAGCATATTACAAATAAATGGAATTCAGAATCTTTATAAAACCTACTCTTCACTTTCCAGGTTCACTTTGTGATGGAAGAAAATTTGAATGATTTTCAGATTTCTTTTTTACTTGCTTTCTGATAATTTACCACAAACACATTTAACACATTTGCTAATATTTCTGCAAAGTGCTGCCTAAGAAGAGGGGTATTTCATTTCAAGTTTGCCACCATCTTTTTCACTGAGTTTGCTAAATTTGTACCAGATGTCACTAGCATGTGCTGTAATACCAGAAACAAAAAGGGATATAACCAAATTTCAGTTCATTAAGAAAGTGAGAGATGATAATCCTTGAGTTTAAAAGTAAAATCCGTTTACAAATTGTTAGCAATATATTTATTTTCATATTCTTTAGTAAGAAATTAAAACTTGGCTGCCTAGTTATTCAAAGCATATTTTTTCGCATATCCTGCTACTCTGAAAATAATGGTGGACCTGCCTTCGAAATTTTCAATCATGTTTCTGCCTCTTTCTTTATGGTCAACAATGAAAATGGGGCAGCACGTTCTTCTGAACACAGGCAACAAGGCCCACATTTTAAAAAAAAATAAACTTTTTTAATAATGTGATTTTATCCTGTATATATTTACTTCTATCTGTGTTTAGGCTACTTCTAGACATACCTCCATACAAGCATTTAACAGAGTCCCAGTTCATGTCTTTGGTTTATTTTTGTGTTCAGCTAATAAATAAGAATCCAGAAAGTGATGTTTTCCACCCAGTTTTGATTTTCTTGGACTTTCATAAAGTTACACTGTAAACAGAAGTTTAAAATCAGTAGTGAGAAAGCTTCTTGTTTCAAACCATGCTGAACAGGAATTGTTTCAGGCAAATATTGTAAGAGGTAATGGAAGAGACTGAGTTTAGTTGGAGTTTAATTAGTGCTAAAGATTCTGATGCATCGTGTGTATTACACTTTTCATTACTGCATTTCTTAATTTTTTTGAGCAGAACATTTTCTGGAAATTGGACTTGTTTCTGTTCTCAAAACAAAAGGGAGGAACTACTTTTTTTTTCTCCCCAGAATATTACACAATTGATGAAAACCAGAAACCCAGTTATACTGAAATTTAACTTTCTGTTTTACAGGTAAAACGGGGACCAATATATTGCAAAAGGCAACAGTTCCTATTCTGAGTGATGCAGAGTGTCTGCAGTGGCATGAACACAAGAATATTAACTTAGAGCTCCACTCTGAGATGTTCTGTGCTGGTCACAGTGATGGACATATGGATGCCTGTCTGGTGAGTCTGATGAGGCATGATTTGCTTGTTAGCATCCCACAACTTTACAACACCCCTGATGACTGTGTATGATGATAAAGATTATCCATACATGGAAATATTTCTTTATTCCTTCCCTCTGTCCCACCTGACTAACTGACTGACTAACTGATCAGGTAACTTTCACTGAGCAGGTTAGCTTACATTCGTGGTGAAGTGGTACACAGTTTAAATTTCAGCTAATGAAATGGCTACCCAAGCACACAATATTTGGTAGTTATCTTGAATTCTTGCTTATATAATCTAAAAGAATATATTAAAACAAGCCTGACTGCATCTTCCCTACACCTTTCTGAATATTAAAAATTATCATCATAGCTTGCCCAACACTATATAATCAGTGTATCTGATACAGCTTTATTTCATCTATGAATCCATTCACTCTATTCAGATTATTCAAACTCCCTCCAGCATGGGTTTCCCTTAGCATACTCTTTGGCTTTCAAAAAATATTCAGCCATGCAAGGTCTGAGATTCTCACAGCAGTCTTTCTGAAGTTCACAGTCTTCTGGAATGTGACACTGCATCAATGGGTGAATAGTTTCTTATATTTTGAAGGACTGTGGTGCCTTCATCTTCAGTATCAAGCAGCACCCACACAGAGGAAGGCACCATGATGCTTCACAACACTGGCAACTACTTGCCCAGTGACACAGTGCACATACCAGAAGATTTGAATCTGCATTCATTTACACGATCTAAAGGATTATCACCATCATCATTAAAGTCCAGTGTATCATGAATGAGTTCAGTAATTTTCAGATATTTGGTTTGTATCACGGAAAGGGTTAATGAGAGGTAACACTTAACAGTTATATCTAAATCCCTTCATGACTGGCAGTGCACTTTTTTTTAGATTAGTGACAGATGGAAGAAAAACTCATATGTAGAGACAATGATCCCTCCCCTCCCTATGCCAGTTGTAAGGGATAGGAATTTGCTGAAAACAGCGCTTTTTTGTGTGTTTGAAGTAAGTAACTAGAAGAATGCTAAATGTTGCAGTGAGATCAAACACTTTATTGTCCAACTAAAGTGAACAACGTTAAAAAGGTAGAGTTATTAAAACATTTTAAAATTAAGGAGGCTGCTGCAACATGTTTTGGTTTACAAGGAAACCATCATCAGGGAGCCACTGCCAGTACTTAGCTAAAATTACACACTTGGTTCAATGTGGATACATGGTGGTCGTACAGATGATGTCAGTGTTATGGCTGTATAGTATGACCTGTGAGGTGTGTGTGCACAGCACACAAGCCTCACAGGTCATACTATACAGCCATAACACTGACATCGTCTGTACGACCTCCACATATCCACATTGAACTGAGTGTGTAATTTTAGCTAAGTACTGGCTGTGGCTCCCTGATGATGGTTTCTTTGTAAACCGAAACATGTTGGAACAGCCTCCTTAATTTTAAAATGTTTTAATAACTCTACATTTTTTAATGTTGTGTGCATTAGTTGGACAATAAAGTGTTTGATATCACTGATGCAAGGTGTAACCATGAAGATTGTTGCAGGGAGATTCTGGTGGACCACTTATTGTACAGCAAGATGGCAGGTGGATGCTGGCTGGTATTACAAGTGCTGGGTTTGGTTGCGCAGTGGACCATCAGCCAGGAATATACCACAAGGTGGCAGACACAGCTGGCTGGATTGCAGCACATATAAACACATGACTATTTCAATCCAGTACAAACAAACATGGTAAAAATGGCATCACAGTATCGTCCGGAAACATAACCACACGTTTGGAACCCTTTTAACAAAATCCTTATTGATTAATTTTCAACTGTTTGAAGATTATTTCAAGTAGCGCCATGCCTGCCTTTACAGCTACGTTTCCATAGCAGCAAGATCTGGTTATGTGCAGTGGTATCTTATTTTTATATTTTGGTGTATACTGATAAATGAAATAAGTCTTTGTGTGAAGAATGACCACACAAAAGCAACGGTGTGTCATCTGTTGATGACAAGAGAAAGTACTAGTGCAGTCTAAGCATCAACTTCATAATGTCTAGGCTGGATGGACAAGAGTTAAATGTGTCTTGGTGTCAGTACAAGTAGAGAACGGGTTAAATGAAATTAATATTTCAAGCTTGTTTCCCATATACAGTAACAAAAACTGTGATACACACATATTGAGAGCGTTTGTTAATAATGTTCCTGACTACTGTAATTGAACTTAAGTGATTAATATTTTTCAGTGTTTATTAAAAACACTGAAACTTAGGAAGAGGTGGCAGGCTCAGTAAATAACTGGGATAACTAAAGAACCAAATGTGTTCTGCCAATATTTGTGGCAGAGCAACTTCTAGGAGTATTTCCACTTAGAAAACCAAGGAAACGGGAGGATAATCTTAAGATGAATATTAGGGAATAGGTTATGAGGATTGGTGGCACATGGAACTGGCTCAGAATAATGTTCAGTGACAAGCTTTAATACAGCAATACTGCCCCTTTTTCTACAATTATTGTTTCAGCAGAATTTGTACAATAATAAATGCTGCAGTTTTAACTAAACTGCATTGTTTTCATATGATGATTTACACGGACAGACAAACATAATGTCACGTTCATTGTAGTTATTGTGAACAAAGGCAATGGTATGACGTTAAAATTTATACCCTTAAAATAAAATGTTTTATTAACTGTATTTAGTGCTGCCTAACCTTTATAGGTGCCTGTAAAAGCTGTTTATTTACCCAAAAATCTTAAGTCTCATAAATCCAACTGCAAGCATATCTCAAATACAACAACCTTTTAACCAGTTACACTTATCTAAATATTTAAATAGGTTGTTTTCCTTTCCAGAACAGTTTCAACAATGTACTCTGGTAGTGAAGGATTTACTGTGGTGCACCAAAATCTCCCATGTATATATTGGGTATTGTTTTTGAGTGCCATTATAGCAGAATTTGGTACCTAAAAGTGAAAGGCCAACGTATTATATGACACTTATTAAAAGACTTGATTGAAATCATATTCAGTCCCACAAATTTTAAGGATGATGGCACACATGGGTTCCACATTTCTTTATATTATGCATTCTGCTCCAAGCCTCTTTGACCTAGGCTATCCAGTCCAAAGGGCTAGTCACTGCCTAAGATTATTATATATTTATTACTACCACCTTCTTGTGAATAGAATGTGTATGTAACTAGAGAGAAATATGGAGAAATATGCTGGACAGAAAAGCATACCAGCTAATTGAAGATGTGGAACAAGAGAATCCATGGCATTAAATTGCATGAGTAGATCAGGTATCATACTACTGCTTACATAGATTATGTGTGGCTAATATACAGACTGCAAGTAATGTATGATGCACAAGTGCAATACTGCTAAATATAATTCACTGTTACATTACTGGAAATGGTTAAATTGGGTATAGCTAATAGATTCAGATATTTATGGTAAGGTTATAAACTGCACGTAAAATCTGAAGTCTCTAACAGGTGAAAGAATTACGTAGAGCAAAATAGTTTAGATTGGGTCTGCATTCTCTCTTCTTGTGCAAAATCTTTTGCAGTTCAGGTAAAATGGTTATAATGTGAGATATGAAATTCTCAGAGTAGTGTAAATAAACATATGAGTTTTCTGGAATGCTATGCCATGTTGACTGGTAAACAGCTACCTATTTACCAGTGGCAACAGCATAACACCTCAGAAGACTTGAATCTTCAAAACTGGTATACTTTTACTTTATTACAAAAATTATTTAAACCAATTCTGGTATGACTCCAGTGATTTATGTGGATAAATTGCACTGATAAATGTAACTGGTAAAAAATTTTTGATTCTACACTACAAGATGGCAACTGTGGAAGATGGAGCAAATTAAAATCAGTAGTTAATATAGGGCAGCAGTTCATTCACTGTCATTAACAGAAGTTTCAAACTCAAATTTTAATACTTCAAATTAGACTCAATACATAAAAACATTTCTCATAATATTGTAATGAAATATCTTGTAAGATATTTGACAGTGTAACAATGTTTGACCTTTCCAATACAAAGGGTTAGCACAGACTTGGTTCTGTATGGATATACTGTATACTTACATACCTGTTATAAATATGGTCTCATGTAGTCACTGTCTATGCAAGATCTGTAATTGAAGGGAAACAGATGGCAGAGTGTGATTTAACAGTACATCTTGAAACAAATTAATGTTAGATCTCTGACTGTGTTGTTACTAATGTAAAAATACTGAAGATCTCAGCATTTTCTACAAGCTGATACACTAACTCTTTAAAATTTTTTATATGAACATGTAACGCAGTGATAAGTTAGGGATATTCTTGTACAGTACAGCAAGTATCAATCTGGGCAGGAATACGGAAAACTGTCTGTTTGTTCAGATGTCTTCAACTTCAGTCACAGTGTGTCTCTGAACTCACACCCAAAATCAGTGGGCTGAGTAATAATATTTCTCGTAATTAAAAAGTAAAAAGGAAATGAAGGTTCTGTGATGAATAAACTATTTGTTGGCACAAAAATAAGCTATCTACCAGACCATAATATAGGAAAACAGAACAATAATTATCCAACCAACCAAGATCCAGCTAATGGATATGTCCATGTGGCTGGACGGTAGTGATTCAGTGCAAAGATTATGATGCATGTTTCTATAACAGTGTTTATATCTTTCTGAAGAACAATACACCAAGCATCATTGCACAATAGGTAGCACTCCTGCTTCACATGCAAGAAGTTCAGAGTTCAAATCTCAGTCTGGAGACCATCTCGCTTATGTTTTTCATTGTCTTCCTCAGTCTGTTCAGGCAGGTGCTAGCACAGCACCTCAAATGTTGCCAGTACAGTTTCCTTCCATATCTTCTCAAAGTCATTACTCAACACCATGCTGCCTTTTGATACTATGGGACATGGGTAACCACAATGTCACTTGTACTAGCTGGATTCTTTCAGGCAGTGAGCAGTGTTGCTACATTTGACTTGATGAATATTACATAACTATTGCTTATTTTGTCTCCTAAATTGTGGCTTCTATGTCTTGTCTAGCTGTCCACCCCTGCTAGAGGTCACAGTCCAAACTCTTTTGACAGTGTTATCAAATATATCACAACATAAGCAAATGAATTAAATGCGGAACTCATAATATATCTTACATCGGACTGAGATCACTGCCACAGACAGAAGAGGATTACTTGTTTCTGTACTATACAACTCTTGACAGCATGGTAGAAATTCGTGTCAATAACGACCAAAGAGTTCATATCTTGTTTCACATCTCACTAAGTGCCTGACAAACACTGACAGTTTAAACTGACACATACCTGTATGGTATGTATATATAGTCAATACTGGATACAACTGACTGTTACAGATGAGAGGAGAAAAGACTGGATCTTAATTATAAAGTAACAACATTAGTTGTTTTGAGATTACCATGGCAATGAATATGAAGATTACAGTCATATTGGATGTGATGCCATGTAGTCTGGTAGTCAGAAGCCATGTTTTGGAGGAGCCTCCAAAACTGTTGTAACTTTATGCCAGACTACTCAGTGTTGCATCACAAAATACACTGTTCTTTATAATGTAAAATAATGAATGCCAGCAAAGTCTGGTACATGACGTGAAACACAGATCTCATTAAAATGTACAACTTCATTTGAAGTAAATTTCTGTGTGGCATATATTTAATAAAAAATCAAGATTATTTGTATCATAATACCTTTACCAACAATAATGTTTTCATGACTCTGCAATATCTGTCTTGCTGATTTAGAATAGAACAGAGGGTAAGTAAATAAAGACGAGAACCAACTAGTTGCAACAAATAGTGATTTATTGGTAATTAGTTGTTCCTCAACATGTTTCCGGCATCTTTACGCCCATCATCAAGAGGTTGGGCTGCATTTCACTGCCTGTGGTTTCTGTCCTGTTGTAGCTGTTGTGATGCTGGAGAGTCGGGTGGCAAGAAGTGTGCACTGCACAGAGGATGTTGCTTCTGTCCTGTTGTAGCTGTTGTGATGCTGGAGAGTTGGGTGGCAAGATGTGTGCACTGTGCAGAGGATGTTGCATCAGTCCTGTTGTAGCTGTCGTGATGCTGGAGAGTTGGGTGGCAAGATGTGTGCACTGTGCAGAGGATGTTGCATCGGTCCTGTTTTAGCTGTTGTGATGCTGGAGAGTCGGGTGGCAAGATGTGTGCACTGTGCAGAGGATGTTGCATTGGTCCTGTTGTAGCTACAACAGGACAGAAACCATAAGCAGTGAAACGCAGTCCGACCTCCTGATGATGGGCATAAAGACGCCAGAAACATGTTTAGGAACAACTGATTACCAATAAATCAATATTTGTTGCATCTAGTTGGTTCTCACCTTTATTTACTTATCAAAGATGCACGGTCATTCGAACATAAAATAGGGGGTAAGTGTGGAACTATGGAAAGTGGGCTCAGAACTTCTTCTAAATGTAGAGTAGAGAGGTGAGCAAAAAAGAGACAGATTAAGCATAACGGATTACAATACTTAGGGTAACCATTAATGTATGTGCACAGCACTATGTAGCTGTCACTCATGCTAAACACCTCTGCTGAATGATCTCATTTATAACCACCAGATGTAAGCATTATTATTTACTAACAATATATTACTTATTACTGTTATTGTTGTTGATTAATAAACATTGTGAATTGTTTTAACTTCATTTCTTCACTTTCAGTTTTACAAAAAATTTAGAACATCAGTGAACCATTTTACCCATTTACCTAGAATATGTACCTATTGTTAGAATTTTAATGTTTTTCAACATATAACAAGATCCTACACAAAATGGCAAGTTTATAAATAATTAGGTCCCTCCTCTGGTAGTAAAACCTTACAGGTGAACACCAATAAAACCGGAGCCCAAAGTTCTGACACGATCCTGCACCAGTAACATCCACTTCCTTTTCAGTATTATTGTGATAATACCTCCTCAGACTTGTAACTGATTTACTTCTCAAGTGGTTTCTTGACAACATTTTTGTATGTATTCCTTTTCAGGCATCATGTTCAGCTTATCATAACATCATAGATATCACTATCCTAACAGCACTACATGTTTATGTAAATCACAGAGTCTTTCATTATGCAAACAAATCAACTTCCCATTTACTTAAACCTTCTCAGGTTACAATACAAAGGAATTTTGATAAATATTGTGAAAAACATTCTGATGCAAAAGCTGTATACCCACTTCAATGCATATGTGTCACAGGCATAGCAGATGGTACACATCAGACCTCCACACATTTACAATTGATGTATAAGCATCTGTCCCACTGTGGCACAAACGCTTACAAACTGGCACAGAAGAAATCAATGTCAAGTGTTCGAAGCCTGCAGGTGACCTTGACAACTGCAACAAGCTGCAACAAGTTGTTTTCCAGCCCGGTGTTTCTTAAGAGGCTCAAAGCGATAGAATCCCTGGATCCTGTCCCTAGCCAGATGAATCCAGTCCACATCCTCACACCCTCCTCCTTTAAGATCCATTCTCAATATATCATCCCATTAACTGCTGTGCCTGCCAAGTGCTCTTTTCCTGTCTGGTTTGCAAACTAAATATTCTGCCAACTTTTTTGGTGTTCCAGTTACCACAGTCTCCTTTATTTCATCAGCATAATAATATTTTGTGACAAGTACAAATTATGAAGCTCCTCATCTTTCTGTCCTTTCCATGCTCCTGTCACTTCCTGTACCTTGAGTCCAAATATTCTTTACAGCAACCTTTTTTTAAGTACACCCAATTTATATGAAATAGTTCATATTCACAACGTGTGCTAGTTACAGTTAAAGATAATTTATATGCATGTATAAACTTTCAGTCACACTTAATCTATGTTTTTCTTCAAAGTCAGAGACCAAATTCTATACCTTTGCACAACAGGTAAAACTAATTTCACTTTGAAGTTCAAGGATACAAGATAGCAGACCACCAAAGTTACACAGTTTACATAATATAAGACAAAATGAAAAGGGATGTGGGAAGACAAAGAAACAGATGGTAAGATACGTTTCAAAACTTTGAACATCAGAAGAGGCTTTCAGGGCCGACTTCCTGAGTTACAGCAGCTACAGCAACGACGAGGACTAGAGGGAGCAGGAGGAGGAAGAAATCAGAGGGCGGTAGGTAGGCAATTGCTCATTGACTGGGGAACATTACCGAACATAACCACATTTTGTTTATGGAAACGAAAGTTACAAGAAAGAAATTGCGGAATGTCGTTCGTAACTTTACAAGTTAATGTACAGTTATTTTAAACAACGCCTAACAGTACGTTAAATCAGTGGATATGTCGTATTCACGTTAGCATTCAAGTCCCTAAGCAAATGCCGGAGACATACACTACGGCCACGAAATGACATTCCGACCACACAGAAGAGACGCGGATACAGCGACATGACGTCACTGGTTGTGCCTCTCAGTACATGTGATTGAGTAACAAAGCAAGCGACAATACACTTGTGTTTAAAACATTTATTGTTCTATATTTTGTCATCATAATTTAGTGTCAGGTGTGGCGGGTCATCCCTATGAGCAACTAGGCCGCCACTTTCACTGTCGGCAACTCAGAGTTCGGTCGATAAACGTCTCCTTCTCGATACCTTGTGACGACGAGAAGGAAAGTTATGTGGTTCAGTAGGTCAAGTGCGGGGAAAGTGTACGATATGGCTGTTACTTTCCAAGTGTGACGTCACGCAACAGTTCGTGGGATGTCGTTAATTACAGAGACAGCGCATCAATGGGTTGCATTAGTTAATTACTCGTACATTTTATTCCATGGTTGACATTGTTGTACTTTTGCTTGCCAAGCACGAGATGTCTCCCAGAAAATCAGTGTCTCTTCTGATCTGAATTTACTTGTGTGTCACAAGATTAGCGCAACGAACAAGTCTTGTAATGTGTAAATTATTTAGGCTCTTCTGTGGTTCAAATTATATGTGTCTATTTAAATGAACTAACAAACATGGCATTTTAAATTATAAAAAAGTTTAAAAAGGATTAATTTTACTTTACACTTTTTTTTGTGAGGCCAGGTGGTCACTTTCGAACCCTTATTTTGTACCCCCACACTTCAACAAGGAAAAATGAATAAACGGCTGTCCTCGTTTGAAAGCGCTACGCCAGGAAGTCATATTTGAAGAGTATTTTTAAACCCAAGCACCGGTAGGATGGTCACGCTTCTGCCTGTTTACCCCGTAGTAAGAACCTTTGGTACACGCTGGATAAAACAGCTGTTCAGGGTGTCATGAAACAACAAATAGCCAGGATAGCACGACTTGAGAACAACATGGCCCCCAGCCGCAACGACGAAGTCACAAAGGAATAAACTTAAAGTAGAGGTCTCCCTAAGGTGGAGGTCATTCCCCTCCGTTGCGTAGAGGGTTTTAACCTAAGTTTTGAGGCGGCTGACCTTAGGGAGACACCTACTTTAAGTTTATTCCTTTGTGACGTCATCGTTGCGGCTGGCGACCATGTTGTTCTCAAGTCGTAGGATATTAGGATAGCACGACTTGAGAACAACATGGCCACCAGTCACATCCTTCATGATTTAATGAACCCCAAAACATTAGGTGGTGAGTATAACTTTTTAGGCTCCTAATTATAAACTTTATTTTCTTTATTTTTATTTATTTGTTTATCATGTTTATAGACATACTTTCTCCCGTGACAAGCGGGCCCCTGTCATCATGGTATGCTGCATCCTCAGGTTGTGGATGGAGGAACGGCCTCCAATATGGAAGGTAGCTGCGAATATATTTAATAAGCACTCACGGACAGCCGACAAGGGGTGGTCCTCCAGCTTGGGGTTTGAGCGAGGTGCTAACAACTCCTCAAAGTAAAAATGTATCCCGTTACGGAACGTTTACAAGGAACCCCTCGTACCTGGAGTGATACCTTGGTACGACCTAAGAAACGGAAAATTGACATGAGATTTGTTACTTGGAATGTTAGAAGCCTGTATAGGACAGGTTCACTTACATCAGCAGCCAGAGAATTAGCAAGATATAAATTAGATTTAGTGGGTGTGCAGGAGGTTAGGTGCGACAAAAGGGCACGGTAAGAGCGGGAGATTATAATTTTTTCTATGGAAAAGAAACGAAAATCATCAATTGGGAACAGGAATTTTTTGTATTAAGATGGATCTTAAGGAAGTGGGGTGTGGGGGTATGTACTGGATCAAGCTGGCTCGGGATAGGGACAGGTGGTGAACATTTCTAAATGCGGTAATGAACCTTCGCGTTCCATAAAATGAGGGGAATTTTTTGACTAGCTGAGAACGGGTTAGGTTCTCAAGTAGGACTCTGCTCCATGGAGTATGTAAGTAAGTAAGACATAAGTTTTCATGTTCTTTAAGTCCAAATACGTTCCCCAACACTTTGCTCCGAAAAGAACTCAGTGACTTTTTTTTTCTATAGAAGAGACCAAAATTTGTACTAATAAAAAACATTTAAGTATAGGAATATTATAAAATGTTTATTAAGGATATGGAAACAGACTCTAAGCTTAACACATTTCCCTAATTTAACCTATTTTTAGGTTTCCAATCAATATAATTCGGATTTCAGACAAAACCAAACTCTTCAACTTTGTGACATTATTAAATGGTGTTTTAGCAATACTTTTCTTGTTAAAGTGTAATTAATAACGACGGAACTACTTGCAGCTGTCCACAAGCCGTACCAGTTCC
>Ga0209628_10001125_pt1 | contig 16972 bp, 12 predicted proteins | sample TergutCu122P4_FD_187285 | JGI IMG/M metagenome (GOLD analysis project Ga0209628, IMG submission 187285) | Cubitermes ugandensis P4 segment gut microbial communities from Kakamega Forest, Kenya - Cu122 P4 (SPAdes) (version 2) | ecosystem: Host-associated > Arthropoda: Insects > Digestive system...
TCATAATTAAAAATAGGTTGCTTTTTTGGCAGCCTCTTTTTTTTGTATGTAAGATTAAAAAAAACAATTATTCTAACAAACAGCCCTTCGAATCGCTATCAATTTTTCCAAAAGCGTTTCTAATAAATCCAATGGCAACATATTGGCGCCGTCGGATTTGGCTATGGCAGGGTTGGGGTGTGTTTCGATGAAGATGCCGTCAACGCCAACAGCAACGCCGGCTTTGGCGATGGTTTCGATTAAGTCGGGACGTCCTCCCGTTATACCGGACATCTGGTTGGGCTGCTGTAGCGAATGGGTACAATCCAAAATCACAGGAACACCAAACGCTTGCATAGTGGGAATGCCACGATAATCCACCACCAAATCCTGATAACCAAACATCGTTCCGCGCTCGGTGAGCATCACATTTTGATTCCCTGCGGTGCGTACCTTTTCCACCGCAAACTGCATCGCTTCGGGTGAAACAAACTGCCCTTTTTTGATATTGACATATTTTCCTGTTTTTGCTGCCGCCAATAAAAGTGATGTTTGACGGCACAGAAAAGCCGGTATTTGCAACATATCTACATATTCCGCCGCTATAGCCGCCTCTTCGTCGGAATGGATGTCGGTTACAACGGGAAGATGGTACTCTTCCCCTACTTTTTTCAAAATTTCCAAGCCTTTTTGGTCGCCTATTCCTGAAAAGGAATGAAGGCTCGACCGGTTTGCCTTCCGGTAAGAGGCTTTAAAGATATACGGTATTTGCAATCTGTCGCAAATAGATGAAATTCGCTCTGCAATTTCAAAGGGCATCTCTCCATTTTCAATCACACACGGTCCTGCAATCAGGAAAAAATTGCCGCTGTTGGTGTGTTTGAGGTTTTTAAGGTTTTCTATAATGTTCATCTGAACGTTGTTTAATTGATTTAAGATTTCTTTTACTGATAGTTTTTAAATATCTGTCGGGATTTTTAATGTCGAAATACAAATAGGCAAGCATTGTATTAAGTCCGTGATAATAAGGTTCTTGTATGCAAAGTTGATTTTTCCACACTTCTTTAATTTTTTTAAACGGAAAAATAGAGAACAGTTTTGTTATTTCGTCAATGTCTAAATGAATCAGTGATTTCTCAATAAGCATTTCATCACTGATGGTTTTTTCTGAAATACCAGACGAATTATACGACCAAAAAGCGTTCATCTTTTTGAGCGAACTTAATAAACTGCTTTTTATTTCTGAAATGTTTTCCATAAATAACATATTCAATAATTACTGCAAATGTACATGAAATTCTCGAATTACGCACAGACGAATAAAAATTTTCCCAAAATTTTTAGAGGAAAGGGACGATTATTTTATTTATTACAACTTTTTTCCCCAATTCTCACCAATATCTATCAAATACAAGTAATTACCCATAATTTCCTCAATTCTTTATTCTACATATAAAATATTTTTTACCTTTGCAGCGTACTTTTTATAATTAAAAAACGCGTGAAAAAAATCTTTATTTTTTTAATTATGGTAGCGGTCAGCACTATTTGCGTAGCCCAAAATTGCCGTAATACTACCATCACGCCATCTTTTGATTCGGAATGTATTATTACCGATTTCGGAAGAAAACCTGAAAACAGATATTTTCTCCTTGATGAAACAAAATGCAATACCGTGTGTACAAACAGTACAGTTACCTACACGATAAAGGTAGATGTTGGGACAGGGGGAGTTATTTGGAGTGTTGTAGGCGCAGTTGGTTATACGGTATTGGACACCGGAAAGATTGAGGTACAATGGGGGCATGACGGTAACACAGAAGGTTCGGTTGGTGTAGAAATTTTGGGGGAAGACGGCAGTACCTATACCGAAACGCTTTGTGTTCGACTTATCGCCAGACCGCCAATAAGTTCTACCACAATACCTCCTGCTAATAGTAGCGGTAACATATCGGTATGTCGCGGACAATCGGTTACATTTATCAACACAACAACGGCAGAAACAGGCGACAGACCTATTGTCGGGCATTTTTGGGAAGTTACCGGACCCAATAACTTTTTTGTGAGAGTAACTGATAATAACTACACATTGAATAGCGCTACTTCCGGAACATACACAGTTAATCATACAGTTATAAACTCTTGCGGTTGTGATACAACAGAAACATATAAAGTAAATGTCAGTGCAATAGAAAATGACATTTAAATTTCGTGCTACGGTACTGTTTGTGCGGAGTCAATTCAACCATACTTTGTAAAAGATCCGAAATATAACTCCTACCATTGGATAGTAGAAAACGGGCAAATTCTGAGCGGACAAAATACGCCGAATATCAGTGTTTTTTGGGGAGACCCGCCGGAAGGTTATGGCACAATTATAATAACTGCAAACACCGGACAACAAGGTCTTTGTCAGAAAATCATTAAAATACCCATCATTCCAACCAATGCCATTATATCGGGACCCGATACGGTTTGTTTGGGCGAATCGCACATATACAATACCACCCTTTGGGGGTCAACAAAATATGAATGGCAGGTTACTTATAATAACTACTATTATAACAATTATAACTATCACGAAATTCAGAATGGAATCCTTTGCACTTTTTCCCATATTGGAACTGATACAATAATACTTAACTATTATAACTACTTTTTAGATTGTAAGGGAAAAGCAAAAAAAATAGTTACTGTCCTTCCGCGATTAGAAATAAACACTTCCAAATCAACGGTTTGTATAAACGCACCGATAACATTCACAACAAATATGGCGCAGACGACTTCCGAATGGCATGTTTTTGATAATATGAACAACCAAATTTATTCCACACATAGTTCAACTTTGACCTATACCTTTGCAGCAGCATGAAAATACAGAATCACGGCAAGCAATTCTAACGCATGTAATACGGCGACCTATATTATTACGGTAAAATCGCCGCCACCGCCCCCAAATATAATTTCTATTTCGGGACCCAATGCAGTTTGTCCAAACACTTCCTATACTTACAATGGCGATGCAAATCATCCTGATTATGTTTTATTGTGGAAACTTGCCTATCCTTGTAATTCTCTTGCCTATACCGGTAACACAGTATCTATTCCGTTTGGGAATCCGGTTTGTAAAATCTTAGTTTATCAACAGGATGTAACAAGCGGTTGTATCTCCGATTCGACACTGTTTAAAGTGGATTCGTTGAAATTAGAACAGATAGATGATAAAACGGTAAAAGTTTGTGAAGGAAGGATATATAACTTATCGGCGCCGTATCAAGATAATGTTTTCTACAACTGGGTAATAGAACCCGTCAATGCAGCCTCCGTACAGGGTGATAAAAACAGTTCGACTGTAACTGTTTTAATCAATCATTTAGATGTTCCTGTTCCATCTATTAACGCTATTCTCACACGCACTTATTGCGGCAAATCGGTTACGGATACCATTGTTCTACATACAAAAACCGTTGGAATACCTGTACTATCTTATCCGGAAACCGTTTGCAGAAACGAATTGGTTTACTTTTCAGCCACCGGCAGTGGAGGAACTTATATATGGCTTTTTGATGATAACACATCATTGAACGGAAACCCAGTATCTAAAAAATTTTCAACGGCAGGACAGCATACATTTGAATTAAAATATGCACCTGCAAACGGATGTGATACGGTTACAGTTCAAGGTTCTATTTTTGTACAGGAACTTCCCGAAGCAACATTATCTTTCGAATTTGAACTGCCTCAAAATTTAACTTTGCTAAATTTTTGGAATGAACCGGATTTCAGCATTTATCACACATATAATAAACCTGATATTATAGGAAATTTTTCCATTAATATAGATTTATTAAGAGAATGGAATGCAATGGGTCTTGATATTTGCTTTTTGCCGAAATTTCTTTCGGGGAACATACATGTCTTATAAAACATTGTATTCCTGCTCGTTACTTTTTAAACCTACTCAAAATAAAATAAAAATTTTTTAAGAAGAATTAACTAAATTTAAAAAAATAAAAATATCAATATTAATTAAAAAATTTAAAAAAAATGAAAAAACTTAGTTTATTAACAGTTTATTTATTTTGTCTATTGCAGGGGAATCTTATTGCACAAGACAATCAAATATGGGAAAGAAGATTTGGCAATAGCTCAATTAATCAATGTTATGGCGTTTGTACTGTGGCAGATGGAATTGTGGCTGTTGGAGTTACTGATAATTTTAATACTCCCGGTTGGGAAGGTATCACAGGGAAAGGTGGACAAGATGGCACAATTGTAAAATTGGACAACTATGGAAATACAATATGGAAAAACAACTTTGGCGGATTAACCAATGATTGTTTCTATAAAGTTACTATGGTACCGGATGGAGTTGTTGCAGTTGGATACTCAAGTGTTAATTCTTTTGGAAATGGTGACTGGGAAGGTATTGAAAGTAAAGGTGGTTTATGGTATGGTTTGGATGCTATAATTGTAAAATATGACAACAACGGAAATGTTGTTTGGAAAAAGAATTTCGGAAGTAGTTGTGATGATATCTTTTGGGGAGTAACCACAGTTTCAGATGGTGTTATTGCAGTAGGAAGTGTTGGTAAAAGTACTTTCGCAAATGCTACAGGCTATTGCCCGGATGGATACGGAAATGGAGATTGGGAAGGTATTCAGCCAAAAGGTCTTGCAAACGCCATTATTGTAAAATATGATAATGACGGGAATGTAGTTTGGAAAAATATTTTCGGTGGTTGTTATAGTGATCAGTTTATGTCCGTAACAGCAGTATCAGATGGTATTGTGGCAGTGGGATATTCATGGTATAATTCTTTTGGAACAGGTGATTGGACAAATGTAGTAGGAAACGGTGATATTGATGCTATAACTGTGAAATATGACAACGACGGTAATGTGATATGGAAAAAAAACTACGGTAGCACTTCTTGTGACAGGTTTTATTCAGTAACAACAGTACCGGATGGTGTTGTTGCTGTTGGTGATTCTTGGTACATTGTTCCGGGAATACCTGAAAGCGCCATTGTTGTAAAATACAACAACGATGGAAATTTGATTTGGGAAGATAATTTTGCCGGTAAATATAATGGAAATGAAGCATGGTCTGTTTCAACTTTACAGGATACAGATGAAGTTATTGTAGTGGGTAATTCTGAAGGCGCTCCTCATAGAGGACAGTATCAAATTCTTCTTCGAAAATATGACAGCGATGGAAATGTAGTGTGGGAAAATAATAAAGATAATGCGTGTTTTAACATTCAATCAGTAGCAACGGTATCAAATGGATTTATTATTTCAGGTCGTAAGACTAATCCCGGTGCTGATGCTTACATTGCAAAAAGCACATACCAAGAATTATCTGTTTTAACCGGCATGGTATTCATCATTGGAAACACTGTTTTCGGACAAGCACTTTATGCCATTCAACAATTATCTTCAATTCTTCCGGGCAATTTAGGTGATTTAACTTACCAATGGAAACGTAGCGGTACACCGGTCGGCACAAACGATGCTACTTACATTTTGTCAGAAGCAGACATCAACCACACTTTGACCGTAACAGTAACAGCCTCCAACTGCATCGGCAGCGTAACTTCCGACCCTACCTCCATAGTTACCAAAGCCACCCAAGATGCGCCTCCGGCACCCACACTGAACAGCAAAACCGACATAAGCATCACTCTTAACGTCGTTTCCGGCTGCGAATACAACATCAACGGCGGCACATAGCAATCATCGCCCATCTTTGCAGGATTAACGCCAAATACAGCATACACTTTCACACAACGCAAAGCGGAAACGGCTACCCATTTGGCAAGTCCTGCAAGTCCGCCTGCAACCTTCACCACCGATGAGGAGCAATTTCCTGCTTTAATCGGCGCGGTCATCATTCAGGGCAACGCAGTTTTCGGGCAAACGCTTACCGCTGTCCCCAACTTATCATCCGATCCTCCGGGCGATTTGGGAACATTATCTTACCAATGGAAACGCAGCGGTACACCGGTCGGCACAAACTCGGCTACTTACGTTTTGACGCAAGAGGACATCTCTCACACATTTATAGTAACGGTAACTGCCGCCAACTGCGTAGGAAGCGTGTCGTCCAACCCCACCGCAGTAGTTACCAAAGCCACCCAAGATGCGCCTCCGGCGCCCACGCTGAACAGCAAAACCACCACAAGCATTACCCTTAACGTCGTTTCCGGTTGCGAATACAGCATCAACGGCGGCGCATGGCAGTTATCACCCATATTTGCAGGATTAACGCCAAATACAGCATATACCTTCACTCAGCGCAAAGCGGAAACGGATAACTATTTTGCATCACCGCCAAGTCCTCCGGCAATATTCACTACCGAAACAGGACAACCTCCTGCTTTAATCGGCACGGTCATCATTCAGGGCAACGCAGTTTTTGGTCAAACGCTCACTGCCGTCCCCAATTTATCATCCAATCCGCCCGGAGACTTGGGCGAATTATCGTATCAATGGAAACGCAGCGGTACGACGGTCGGCACTAACTCGGTTACATACATTTTGACACAAGAGGACATCTCTCACACATTGACAGTAACGGTAACTGCTGCCAACTGTACCGGTAGCGTAACATCCGACCCAATAGCCATTGTTTCCAAAGCTCCACAAAACGCTCCTGCCGCACCTACATTAGGCAGCATAACCGCTACTAGTATTACTCTTGTTGCTGTTACGGGTTGCGAGTACAACATAGAAAGCCGTGAATGGCAGTCATCGCCCATTTTCGAAGGATTAACACCAAACACCACATACACTTTAACACAACGTATGGCAGAAACGAATACCCATTTGCCATCCCCGCCCAGTCTTCCGGCAAAGTTTACTACTGACAACGCACCCTTACCTCTTTTCACGATTATTTCCTCTGTGAACAGCCCCACCTTCGGAACGATAACTCCTTATGGTGTAAATACCGTTGAAGAGGGCGGCTCCATCGAGTTTACCATCACGGCATACTCCGGATACCACATTGACAGCGTTATGATTGATGGCGTTAATTACGGCGCAATAGAGACCTATACCTTCCAAAACGTCCACAAAAACGGAACTATAAAGGTAGTATTTGGCAGCAATGTGGTAATTGACGAAATCGCACTGTCGAAGATTAAGATTTATCCGAACCCAACGACAGGAGAATTGCAAATAATAAGTAATGAGTTACAAATATCAAGTGTAGAGATTTTTGATGTGATGGGGAGGATTACCCCACTTAGTCCCCCCACAGGGGGGAAATGTCCCTTCTCCTTTGGAGGGGCAGGGGTGGTAATAAATATTTCACATTTACCTTCCGGAACGTATTTTGTCAAAATTTTGACCAATGTCGGCGATGTGGTGAGGAAGGTGGTGAAGGAGTGAAAAAACAATCGGCCATCCCGAAATATTATGTACCTTTCCTCTATAAATTTTTGGAAAAATTTTTATTCGTCTGTGTGTGTAATTCGAGAATTTCATGTACATTTGCACTGATTTTTATCTATGAATAAATCAGATATTTTTGACTTTTTCATAGATAAGGATTCAAAATAACAAAAACATCTGATATGCAAAGGAAAAATAAATGCAGCATTACAAGCATGGAAGAACAATAAAAACCGCAAACCGTTAATATTAAACGATGCGCGTCAAAGATAAAACACTTGTTTTTTTCGATGATATTCAAGCCTGTGAACGAGCGCTTACTTCATTGAAATATTTTTGAGAACAGGCGCCGGAGTATCATGTTGTGGCAGCAGGTTCTTTACTTGGTGTTGCGGTTAATCGTGAAAAATATTCGTTTCCTGTTGGAAAAGTTGATGAACTTTACATGTATTCACTTGATTTTGAGGGATTTCTTTGGGCATTAGGCTACGAACGGTTAACGGAAGATATAAAAGAAGATATAAAAACAGTATAATTGCCACTATTCAATTCGTGTTTCTCAAAAGAATTTCGGATTTGAGAACAACATAAAATCACTTCCTTTGTATGCGGTGTTTTGTATTGAGTAACAAACGTTATTTATTTTATAATCACTTCATCCACAAAAAACCAAGTATCTTTTCCTGCTCCTACGTGCCATGCGGGGCATTTCCCGAAGTTTTTAACTGCTACTTTTATGTAACGGGCGGCGGTTGGCTTGATTTTCAGTTCAAAGTCTTTTATTACAGCGCCTTTCGCATCTTCGGGTACAGTGTTTTTAATGCTTCCGACATTTTGAAAATTTTGTCCGTTTGTAGAGGTGAAAAAATCAACCTGTTGCGGCATAAAAATCCATGATCCTTGATCTTGCAGGCATCCGAGCGCCAAGTAGGAGATGGTCTTCGGTTCACTCAAATCTATTACAAAATCCACATCTTGTGCATAGTAGCCTTGCCATGCTCCGGTCCGAAAATTTTCACCGCCGCGAATACCGTCAATCAAGGCTAAATCACCACCTGCGCTGTATTGATTGGCATATTTTCCGTTTATTTTGATATTTCTATTGGGTGGCAGTTTTACAAAATTGGCTGTTGTGGTTTGGCTTTTGTTAAGGTTTTCTGTTTTGGCATACATCAAAACTGTGGCATCTTCAGTAATGGTAAACGGAGTGGTATATGGTTCAAAATCTTTTGTAAGTGTGTAATAGATGGTTGCACTGCTATCGGCACAAGCCAGTGTTATTTCTTTTTTTTCTGAAAAAACGCGGTCTCCCTGCGCTACAAATGGAACTGGGACAATACGGTAATCGGTGATTTCCATTCTTGGACACTCCATTCCCCAAATTTTGTTGGGTTTATCTCCCATCTCAAAAACCAATTTTCCGCCTTTTACAATGTCTTGATGGGTGAGATAACTTTTGTTGTAAGGTGTTCCATTGAGTTTTGCCGATTTGATATAGATGTTTTTATCGGAATTTTTATTGGCTTTAATAACGAATGTATTTCCATTTTCGAGGTTGATGGTTACTTTTTCAAACAAAGGACTTCCGATGATATATTGGTTGCTTGCGGGTGTAACGGGATAAAATCCCATGGCGCTCAACACAAACCATGCCGACATTTGTCCGCAATCTTCATTTCCGCAAAGACCGTCGGGCACTGCCTGATACATCTCTTTCATAATACGGCGTACCAATTCCTGTGTTTTCCATGGCTGAGCAGCAAAGTTGTAGAGATAGGCGATGTGATGACTTGGTTCGTTCCCATGTGCATATTGACCGATAAGTCCGGTTATATCGGCTTGTGGACGTCCTGTTGTCTCTGTTGTTTCGGAAAACATTTTATCTAACATATCGCAAAATGCCTCGTTTCCTCCATGCAGCGTTATCAGGGTGTTAATATCCTGAGGAACGGCGAAGTTATATTGCCATGCGTTTGCTTCGGTATAGTTAAAATTCACTTCTTTCGGGTCGAAAGGCTCAAACCATTTTCCTGAATAGCGCGCTCTGAAAAATTTTGTCTGTGGGTCGAACAGATTTTTATACGACTGCGCCCGTTCGGTAAAATAGCCGATGTCGGACATTTTTCCCATCTCTTTTGCCATCGCAGCAATACACCAGTCGTCGTAAGCATATTCCAACGTTTTTGAGACGGATTCTCCCTCTATTTCAGCAGGGACAAAGCCCTGTGTTTTATAGTGTGAAAGTTCGAATTTATTGTTCAGCGCGCTTGTTTTCATGGCTGAAAGCGCTTTTTCCGCATCGTAACGGCGAATACCTTTCATGTAGGCATCTGCAATGACCGGAATGGCGTGATAGCCTATCATACAGTTGGTTTCGCAGGCAGAGAGTTCCCAAACGGGAAGCAATCCGCCCTGCTCCCACTGTTTTATAAAGGTATTGATAAAATCGTTGGTTCGTTTTTCGTCAATTATAGTCAGCAACGGATGAAGGGCGCGATAGGTATCCCAAAGTGAAAAAACGGTATAATAATCGAATGAAGCATGATATATCTCTTTGTTACGTCCTCGGTATTCACCGTTTACATCTTGATACAGGTTGGGGGCTATCATACAGTGATACAAAGCGGCATAAAAATTGGTTTTGTCTTCTTCACTTCCACCCTCGACCTTGATTTTGGAAAGTTCTTTGTTCCAAGTGTTACGTGCATTATCACGTATTTTGTCAAAATCCCATTCGGGCGCTTCTGACTGGATGTTTTTACGGGCATTTTGGATGCTTACCGGCGAAATTCCGACCTTCACAATCAGTGGTTCGCTGTTGTCTTCCATATCGAAGTTGAGCCAAGTTTTCAACGTTTCACCAGAAGCATAAATGGCGCCTTCGTGCTTGTCGCCTGCTATCTCAAAGCCGTGGTTTACAAACTCTTTTGAAAATTTTATCACAAAATATAGCCGTTGGTCGTTTGCCCATGCTTGTGAACGACGGTATCCGACAAGTTCGTTGTTACCAACAACTTCGACGTTGGATTCCATCACTTTATCGCGATGTGTCAAGTCTAAAATAACATGAGCGTCGGATGTTTTAGGAAAGTGATAGCGATGCCATCCGACACGTGGTGTGGAGGTCAATTCTACTTTTATATTGTAATCGTCTAATACTACCGAATAGTATCCTGCGGCGGCTTTTTCATTTTCATGAGAAAAATGCGATGCGTAACCTTTTGATACATCATCTTTTCCGTTGTATAACTGCAATATTCCGGTTGTTGGCATCAGCAAAATATCGCCGTAGTCTGAACAACCTGTTCCACTCAGATGGGTGTGTGAAAATCCGAATACCACACTATCCGAATAGTGATACCCCGAACAGCCGTCCCAGCCATCCAAACGGGTGTCGGGACTTAATTGAACCATCCCAAACGGCATGGTTGCTCCCGGAAAAGTATGCCCGTGTCCGTCTGTACCAATGAACGGATTTACATAATCAACAGGGTCTTTGGAAACAGTCTTACATCCTGTTATATAACATAATAAGGTTATTCCGAAAAGGGATAATAAGGTCTTTTTCATCAGATTTGAAATTGTAAAAAAAAGTTTAGCGAAGATACGGAAATTATTTTTAAATGACTTATCATCTATTATCGAGGTAGAAAGAAATTTGATTTGTGTCAATTAATAAAATAATATACTTTTGCAGTATCAAATAAATCGGTTTTTTTATACCTGATTATAAGATTAATAAAATAGTTATTAAGAACTGACATTTCTATGAATATATGGCAGATGTAGATGATATAATAATTGCCCTGATACAGTGTGATATTGTGTGGGAAGAGCGCGATGTTAATTTTATTCATTATGAGAAATTATTGAGAGAAGTGCCAAAAGGTGCACATATTGTTCTTTTACCGGAGACTTTTTGTAGGGGTTTCAGTATTTCAGTAGAAAAAATACCTGAGCAGGAAGAGAATATTGTATTGTCTTGGATGAAGGAACAGTCGTCTCATCATGGCTTTGTATTGTGTGGAACTGCTATGGTAAGAGATGGAAATTCTGTTTACAATCGCTTTTATTTTGTTCAACCCGACGGTGTTTATTATCAATACGACAAGCGGCATCTGTTTGGATTTGGAGGTGAGAATCAGCACCTTACAGCAGGGCAAAAGCGCATTGTCATATCGTATCTCGGATGGAATTTTTTCCCGATAATATGTTATGATGTTCGTTTTCCTGTCTGGATACGAAACCGATGGGATGCAAATAAAGGTTACGAATACGATATGGTTTTGCTTTGTACGAACTGGCCCTCAACACGTTCCAATATTTTGGAAAAGTTAATTATTGCCCGTGCCATCGAAAACCAATGTTACGTCGCCGAAGTGAATCGAATAGGCACTGATGGTGCAGGTGTCTCTTACAAAGGATTATCTCAAATTGTTGATTTTAAAGGCGACATATTGTCAAAAGCTAAAGCAGGAGCGGAAATAATCATTACTACAACCTGTTCAAAATCATTATTAACCCAATTTCGTAATAAATACTACTTCGGACCCGACCAGGACAGTTTTATTATATGCAATTAAAATTCTAACACTTCTATTTTCCATGCCCTTCCCTACTATGAAACAATATTTTATAAAATTACATCTTTCAGTTCTGATTGCCGGATTTACGGGAATATTAGGTAAACTCATCACTTTGAACGAAGTATTTTTGGTGTGGTACCGTATGTTGATAACCTCTATCATCCTTTTAATTATACTTTCCATTAAAAAACAACTACAACGTCTTCCTGCCAAAGAAATACTCAAACTTGCCGGTGTCGGAATCCTACTGACTTCTCACTGGGTTTTCTTCTATGGAAGTATCAAAGCAGCAAATGTCTCAATTGGAGTTGTTTGTTTTTCTTTGTCGGGTGTATTTACTGCAATTTTCGAGCCGTTGTTGCACAGAAGGCGTATCAAAGTTAAAGAGATATTTTTCAGTATTTTAACATTATGCGGCATTTCGTTGATTTTTCATTTCGACAGCAGATACCGCTTAGGTATAGCGCTTGGAACTATTTCATCGGCTTTGGCTGCGCTTTTTATCATTACCAATAAACATGTAAGTACACGACACTCCTCAACTACAATACTATTTTACGAAATGGTAAGCGGTTTTTTATTTCTGAGTGTATTGATTCCTGTTTTTCTGTACTTCTCATCAGAAAAATTTGAAGTTCCAAATATTTCAAATAGTGTTTACATATTGTGTCTTGCGGTTTTTTGCACTATCGGTTTATACACACTTCAAACACAAGCGCTTAGAAAAATATCTGCTTTTACGGTAAATCTCAGTTATAACCTCGAACCACTTTACACTATCATCTTGGCAATGATTATTTTCGGAGAAGAAAAAGAACTGACTTTTGTGTTTTATATCGGATTGGGATTGATTGTGCTGTCCGTCGTTCTTCAGACATTGATTTTTATGAGAAATAAAGATAAAAATGTCAATGCAAACATCTCATTTTAAATTGTTTGTAATTGAATATAACATTTCATCAATTTCCATCATCGAAGGGTATTGTGCCAAAATAATACCATCACTTCCAATAAGGTAATATACAGGCAGTTTTTCCGGAAGATTATAAAGTTGAATCAAAGGAGAAGCGGCGCTTTTCAAATCCGAAACATTAATCCATTTTACACGTTGTTTTTTCACAGCGTCTTTCCATAGTGTTTCATCTTTATCCATTGAGACTGCAATAAATTCAACGTTTTTTTCTTTATAATCGTCGTACATTATTTTAAGCATGTCTAAATTATTAGGTGTTCCTGACTCCCATGAAGCCCAAAAGGAAAGTAACACTGTTTTGCCTTGAAAATCAGACAGCGATTTCCATTTTCCCGATACATCTGGCAGTGAAAAATCAGGCGCTTTATTTCCTGTAGAAAGACGTTGAGAAGCTAATTGTTTAGCCGTAAGTTCCTGTTTATAAATAGAAATATCCTCTCGAAATTTGATAACATGAGGATTGTCGGGGAAACGACTAAACAAATTGCGGTCAATCAAAAAATATAATGCAGTATCGGTTTGTATGTTGAAAATACGCTGATTCCCAATTCGTTGGTTAATAATCAATAAATTAGCAATATTGTCGGAATAAGAATTGACAAGAGAAATAGCAAATTGCTTATGTTGCGCGTATAACTCGTCAAATTGAACCATCACTTCTTGTTGAACAGCAAGAAAATGAGGCGTTTCTTTATACATTCTTAAACGTTGTCCCAAACTGTCGCTCACGTTCATATCTTGAAAAAGACGACGAAAATAAATGGTCAATTCTTCTGTTTCTGTGTTGCCTTCTACATTAAAAGTCTTTTTAACATTTTGGCAATCGGCGGTAACTTTTAAAATGGTGTTTCTACTGACAACCAAAGGGATAAAATCGTCATTTAGAAACCGTATCAATATAAATTCGCTTGTTTGAGGAAATAGTCTTAATATTCCGTTCCCATTTTTATCCAAAACAATAGAATCAATTTTAACGATATCATTCACAGTAATTTTCTCAACGAAAATTTTTTCTGATATACAATTATCAAACCTAAGTTCTATTTGAGCAGGCTCGGCTTGTCGTATAGATTGATTACACTGACATCCGATGTAAAATAAAACGAAAACTATCGTAAAAAAACTAATATACCGTTGTTGCACCCTTTTAATCATAACTTTTGCAAAAGTATAAAAAAAACACAAATGGTGAAACAAGGCATACGTTTTCATCATTGAAAAAATAGTTGTATTTTTGCGCAATAAAAAAAACAAAATGGATAATTTCATTGTATCGGCACGAAAATACCGCCCTTTTACTTTTGCTTCCGTTGTAGGACAATCATCAATCACTACGACATTAAAAAATGCTGTTAAAAACAATAAGTTGGCACAGGCATTTCTGTTTTGCGGACCGCGCGGTGTCGGGAAAACAACCTGCGCCCGTATTTTAGCAAAGACTATCAACTGCTTAAATATCTCAGACGACTTTGAGCCTTGCAATCAGTGTGCTTCATGTCGCTCTTTCGACGATAATGCCTCTTTTCATATTTACGAATTAGATGCAGCATCAAATAATTCTGTTGACGACATTCGAAATTTGGTTGAACAGGTACGTATTCCCCCTCAATCGGGAAAATACAAAGTGTATATCATTGACGAAGTACACATGTTGTCCACTCAGGCTTTCAACGCCTTTTTGAAAACATTAGAAGAACCGCCTTCGTATGCGAAATTTATCCTTGCAACTACCGAGAAACACAAAATTATCCCCACCATCCTGTCTCGATGTCAGATTTTCGACTTCAAGCGTATGCACGTTCCCGATATTGTAACACATTTACGGTATGTCGCTGAAAAAGAAGATATTACGTATGAAGAAGAGGTATTGCACGTCATTGCCCAAAAAGCTGATGGAGCGATGCGTGATGCCCTTTCTCTTTTCGACCAGTCGGTAAACTATTGCGGAACTCATTTGGAATATAAAAAAGTAATTGAAAATTTGAATGTGTTAGATTATGACTATTATTTTTCTTTGACCGATGCTTTTATAAAAGGCGATATAACTACTGCTTTATTAATACTCAATACCATCATTGATACCGGATTCGACGGACAGTATTTTATTATCGGCTTGGGAGAACATCTGCGTAATCTTCTTATTTGCAGAACAAAAGAAACAATCCAATTAATGGAAGTAAGTGAAGAAGTAAAAAAACGCTATCTCGAACAGGTACAAAAATGCACTCCTTCATTTTTATTGCAAGCATTGGAAATTAATAACCAATGCGACTTGAATTATAAAACTACAGGTAACAAAAGATTGTTAAAAGAACTTACTTTGATGAAAATCTGTTCATTAAATAATACTCCGGAACCTCCTAACAAAGAAAATGTAATAATTGTTGAAAATACTAATTCAACCATTAAACCACAAACTTCAGAAAGCAAACCTCAAACAATTACACCTCAAATAAACAGTACTACAAACACTATTTCATCTAATGCTACTAAAACAGTACTGCCCACATCTAATATTTCCATTAAAAAAACGCCGATAAAAGAAGATGAGACGCCAAAACCATCTATAATACTGAACACTCCTTTTTCACAAGAAAAACTTAACGAAGTGTGGCAAGAAATGGTAAAAAATGTAAAAACGGAGAGTATTCGTATTGCATTTCAAAGCCGAAATCCCATAGTGAAAGATGATGGTAAAATTATTTTCGAGGCTGAAAATAAAATTTTAGAATCGCAAATCATTGATATTTTACCTTCTCTCAAATCGCACCTTTCCAAGAGATTGAATAACAATCAATTTGATTTTGAAATTGTTGTCTTACAGAGAGGAGAAACGGTTTTAACACCTTATACTGATGAGGAAAAAGTGCAGGACATGCAAAAACGTAATCCCGAACTAAATAATTTCATTGAAAATTTGGAGTTGCAGGTGTGAAAGAGTGTTTGGTCTCATAATCAAAAAACCGTAAGATTAAGGACTGGCTTATCTTACGGTTTTTTGTTTTTTAACTCTTTTTTATTTTATGCTTCCGCTGCAGGTTCTTCTGTTACAGGTTCTTCCGTTGCAGGTTCTTCCGTTGCAGGTTCTTCCGTTGCAGGTTCTTCTGTTGCAGGTTCTTCTGTTGCAGGTTCAGATACTTCAGTAGATTCTGTCGGTTGTTCTTCAACTGTTTCTACTATTTGTTCTTCAACAACTTCCTCTACATTTTCTTTAACTTCTTCCGTAGCTTTGGTCTCGACAGGAGGATGTTGTTCTGCATAAGCCTTACGAGCAGCTTCTTCACGTGCTTTCAGGATAGCAAGATTTTTTTCCTGAATTTTTTCTAAACGGTTTTCGTTGGTTTTCTTTTCTGCTTCCAACTGTTTTTTACGTTCGGAACGTTCTTGTTGTTCGATTTCGTTTCGTTTCGACGATACTTTAGCATCTTTCGACTGTTTCCATTCGTTAAATTTCACATCGGCTTGTTCTTGTGTGAGAGCGCCTTTTGCAATGCCTGTCTGTAAATGATAACGAAGTAAAACTCCTTCATGTCGTAAAATATTACGCACTGTGTCTGATGCTTGTGCTCCTTTGCTGTACCAGTCTAATGCTTTTTCAAAGTCGAGACTGATTTTTGCGGGAACTTTAATGGGGTCGTAATAGCCAATTTTTTCGATATATTTACCATCGCGTGGTGCACGACTATCGGCTACAATGATGTGGTAGAAAGGTTGTTTTTTCTTTCCTTGACGTTGCAATCTAATTTTAGTTGCCATAACTGTTTAATTTTTAGATATTTAATATATTAACTCTGATTTCTCGAATCAGGGTGCAAAGGTACAACTTTTTTATTTATACGACAAAACCTTTTGGAATATATTTTTATTGTTTCACAATTTTTCGTGTTACCACATCATTTTCGGTTTGTATTCTGATGAAATAAATGCCGGAGGGGGCATTTGATATGTCGAGGGTAAATTCCCCTCCATTATTGGTAGGGTGCCCGAAGGGCGGGGTGGTATTTTCGGGTTTAATGTTTAACGTTTCGTGTTG